>Ga0209225_1000334_pt1 | contig 56419 bp, 54 predicted proteins | sample WasSprMetagenome_FD_184732 | JGI IMG/M metagenome (GOLD analysis project Ga0209225, IMG submission 184732) | Sulfidic aquatic microbial communities from Washburn Spring, Yellowstone National Park, USA - WS (SPAdes) (version 3) | ecosystem: Environmental > Aquatic > Thermal springs > Hot (42-90C)... | reverse complement strand
GTCAAGAAATTTTTGTAGAGAAATAGAAAAGGCATATCTTACAGAGGAAGATTTTAAATTTATTTTGAGAGATAAATTCCCTATTATGAAAGAACAGGACTCTATTGAAATTCATATAGTAAGGATTGTCTCTGAAATGGCAGGTTATATAAGAAAATACAAAAACAAATTTATTCTTACAAAGAAAGGAGAAAAAATAATAACTGATGGATTTAAAATTGATGACTATTTACATCTTCTTAAAACTTTTACATTGAAGTATAACTGGGCTTATACAGATTTATATGGAAAGATTGATATTATTCAGGATTCATTTCTATTTACGCTTTATTTGTTGCAGAAGTTTGGGGATAAATTTAGACCTAAAAGTTTTTATGCTGACAAGTTTTTTACTGCCTTTGAAAATAGTTTGAGAGATATTTTAAGGGAAATCAGAACTCCTTTTCCTTCTGTAAAAGAAGTAAAGGATGCATATATTCACAGAGCAATAAATAGATTTGCTATTTTCCTTGGATTTGCAGAAGCACCTGATAAATCATTTAATAAAGGAATTTTCCATAAGGATGTAAAAAAGACAGATTTTCTTGATAATTTTATAAAATTTATTTCATAAGTAATTTTTGGGCATTCAGGTATAAGATTTTTTCTTCAATTTGGGAAGGAAGTTTGAGTTCTTTAAAAAGTTTTAATGTTTCTCCCTGGTCAGTCCAGGGTGAGTCAGTTCCAAATAAAATATAATCAGATGGATGTGATAAAATCATTTTTCTTGCTCTTTCCTTTTCAAGAAATTCAAGAGAAAAAGAGATTTCCATATAAATTTCCTTTCCTATCATAAATTTTTCAACATTATCCCAGTCCTCCCATGCTCCAAGATGTGTTGTTATAAGTTTTAATTTATGAAATGTTTTTTTCACATTCATTATTTTTTCAGGGTCTGCAATCCTAATTCTTTCAAAGGCAAAATCAAATCCAGTATGTAAAACAAGAATTAAATTTTCTTTGCATATCTTTTCATAAATTTTCATCATTTTTTCTTCATCAACTATAAATTTTTGGTAATATGGATGGAGTTTTATTCCTTTAAATCCTTCTCTTTTAATTTCTTCTATTCTCTCAAAAACAAGTGGGTCATCTGGATGAAATGAGGGAAAAGGTATAATTCTTTCTGTTCTTATTTCCTTAGACCATTTTAAAATTGAATTATATTGAGAAATTTTTGTTGCGATTAAGCATATTACACTTTTTTCTATTCCATATTTATCCATTGAAGATAATAAAGAGGATATTTTACCATCAAGTTTTGCTTTTATTTTTCCCTCTTCTTCAAGTAAAGGAATTGCTTTTTCTGCAACATTATCAGGAAAGGCATGAGTATGTATATCAATTATTTTCATTTTTTCCTCTTTTTCATTTCTTCCATCTCAGGGGTTATTATAATTTGTCTTTTTTCTGTCTGCAATGAAGGAGGATTTAAAAAAGATAATAAAACAGGATATCTTTTTTCAACAGGTAGAATATCAAATTTTTTATGTGGTTCAATCTGATACCAGTAAGCAGTTGAAGAATAATCATTTGCAGTGTGGTTTCCATGTCCATGCTCTATTGTTACTTTAATTGATTTTTTGAAATGAACTGGATTTGTTAAGTGGAAAATATAAGATGTCTGGTATCCTCCATTCATTTTCCCATCATATAAATTATGTTCAAACACAGAAAATCCTTCAAAAATTGATGAACCATTAAATAGAAAAGCATTATTCTGCATACCCCATGCCTGATTGAAATAATCCTCACTTCCAGTTCCATGAAGGTCAGGTGGCCATTTGTATCCATCAATCCATATCATATCATCTCCTTCTCCCCACCATGTCCCATGAAAATTTGTAACTGAAATATTACATCCAATATAATGACCTACTCCTTCTGCTTCAAGAATTAAATAATTATTTTTGTATCCTATTTCTTCCTTATTTACTATATCTGCCTCAGGTGTATTTACAGGAATTTCAGGCCCCCAGCCAGGAGTTGGATTTTCCCTTCTCCACATTGAATGAAGATAAGCAACATCATCAGGTAAATTTTCATAATAAATTTCATAGTCAATGTAAAAATATTGATTATAGGGTTCTTTCCCTTCATTTATTATTTCTATTTTTGCATGTTTTCTGAATGGCATTGGTAGATAACAGTTTAAGGCACATCCAGCACCAAATTTATAAGGAGAGGAAGTTGATGCAGTAAAAGGAAGTGAGCAGAAAGAATTAACAAGGGAATGCCCAAGACAGAAAAAATCACCAAGAGGAACAAGGATACTTGGATTTTCTTCTCCATCCCAGTAAAACTTTAAAATTACTTCTCTGTATAAAAATAATGGTCCTCCTTGAGTCATCCATATATGAGTTATACATCCCGGTCCATCAATTTCTGCAATTACTTTTTTTTCTCCTGGTTCTATTCTCCAGGCATCCCTGTTTCTTCCTTCTACATCATAACTTGATATTCTTTTTGTTTTTGCATTTTTTATTTTGCATAAATTAAATAACAGATTTCTCATATTTTCTCCTTTTTCTTTTTATTATAACATTTATATTGAAAGTTAAAATCCCTTATCCTTTACTTAAATTTCAACATCAAATCATCCCCCTTTTTAGCCCACCTCGTAGGTGGGCTGGGAAGATTGTTGATACATAAGGGATTTCAAAATTAATATAAAGATTTTTATAGTTCTTGATAGATTCCTGGGAGACAGGTATAATGTATGGTAAAAGGATGAATATAATGGAAAAACTACTTGGATTTTTGAGTGTATTACTGGGATTGTTAGCAGTATGGGAGGCAAGTAGGACAGATATTTTATTAAAAACAGAGGATGAGAGAGCAAAAAATTTAATAAGAGAATTAGGAGAGATGACAAAAGAGAAACAAAAAATGATAGATGAAGGGAATAAAAGGACACAGGAATTAATAAGAGAAATGGATAAGAGACATCAGGAAACTATGGAGTATCTTGGTTCACTTATAAAGGCAGATGGAGAAAAAACAAGAGAGTTGATAAATAAAGTGATTGAGAAAATACCGGGTTAAACTTGACAAAAATAAATAAAAAATAGGGTATAATGTAAATAAAATGGAAAAGAAAATGGGAAATAAAAATGAACTCTCTCTCTCTCATAATGTATTGAATTTAAAAACTCCTTCCTTTATTTTTTCCAATTTATTCCTTATTCCCAGGACCTTATGTCCTGATTACATATATAAAATTTCCCAAAAAACGAAAGAAAGGAGGATAAAATGAGAAGAAGAATTTTAAAAAGTAGTGGCTTTACATTAATAGAGTTGCTTGTAGTTGTTGCGATAATTGCGATACTTGCAGCGATGTTATTACCAGCACTATCAAAAGCAAGAGAGAAAGCAAGAACATCTGTATGTATTAATAATTTAAAACAGATTAGTCTTGCAATACATATGTATTTAGAGGATTATGATGAATATTACCCACCTGTGACTCCTACATCCTGGCCTTATGCCTGGTCTACTTTACTTATGGACTTAAAATATGCCACTCCTAAAATGTTTCTCTGCCCGAGCGAAAGAGCAAAAGGCCAGTATTATAATGGAACCCGTTCAGACGGAGAATTTGGTGTATATGGATTAAATGCTCTGGGCGGTTCAGGACCTATTCGTCAAGGACTGATGAAAACCGATAACCCTAAATGGATAAGCAAAAAGAGGACAGAAGTTAAGGACTACACAGGAACAATTATGGTGATGGATACATGGCCAGGCAATTATGGAGTATATGCTTCAGGTGATTATCTTAATCCAAGAGCAAAAAGGCATTCAGAGGGAGTTTGTGTTGTTTATTGTGATGGGCGTGCGGAATGGAGAAAACAGAGCACTTTAAAGTGGAGTGATTTTACAGTTGATAAAGATTGATTAAGTTCAAATGGGAGAATCAAATGATAAAAAAAATCTTTTTTTTGACTTGTATATTTTTAATAATATCGCTTTTTTTCGTATCCACTATACTTGAATGTGGAGAAAAATTAATAGATGATTTTGAACATGGAATGTACTGGTGGGCAATTAGCGCAGAAATAAAACTTATTTCACCTGGATGTCCAGAAAGTCCAGAAAAAGCATTATATGCAAGTTTCTCAACTCCAAGAGGGGTTGGTGTTATTAGAAGGAATGCAGATTTTAAACTTTGGAAGGATTGTGATTATGTTTCTTTTTATTTAAAAGGAGATGGTTCTGACAGAAAAGCATATTTTTATCTTCACGATGATAATGGTCCTCAATACCACGAATTTTCATTAAAAGATACTAACTGGCATAAAGTAATTCTTTATTTTAAGAACTTTATTTCTGAAAAGGAAAGCCGCAATATAGGAGGTATTAATCCAGATAAATTAACGGCTCAAATTGATATTTATGCGGATAAAGATTCGTCTTTTATAATAGACCATTTACAAATTGGTTCATCTAAGGATGTAAATAAAGGGACAGTGTTTAAATGTAATGAATTAAATTTTGACCAGATAGAAAACCCTATTATTACAATCCCTAAAGTTAAAACTCCACCTATCATTGATGGAAGAATGGAAGAATCTATCTGGAAGGAAGCAACAGAGGTTTCTCAATTTTTTAATATTTTTGGTGAAAGGGCAAAAATTCAAACAAAGGTTTTACTTGCTTATGATAATTCAAATATATATTTTCTTTTTATTTGTGATGAACCATATATAGATTATTTAAAAGCCAATGCCAAAAAAAGAGACGATCCTGTTTATCTGGATGACTGTATAGAAATATTTATTCAGCCATATTCAGAAAAAGAATTGGAGAAAAAATATTTTCACCTTATTACCAATTCTAAAGGTATAAAGTATGACGAAATAGGAATGGGTGGAGTGAATTGGAATCCTCAATGGGAAGTGAAAACCTCTCTTTCAAATTTTTCATGGATAGCCGAAATTGCAGTACCTTTTAGTTCTTTGGGTTCTACTCCACAAATTGGCGATGTTTGGAGATTAAATCTCTGTCGTGAAAGATGGGTTAATCCTGAATTAAGTTCATGGGCATGCACTAAAGGAGGATTTCATAAACCAGAAAGTTTTGGCTATTTAATATTTGGCAATGAAACATCACCCTCTATTTCTAAACTGGATTTAGGTGAAAAATTTTGTTTAGGAAGTAATTTTGTTAATTTTAATTTTAAAAATAGGGATCTTTCTAAAAATTTATCAGTTAAAATTGATATAGAGGATACATTAACAAAGTCCTTGGTATATACAGAAAAATTTAATTTTGTCCCAGGAGAAGAGAAAAAAATTTCGGTAAAATATATGATTAATAAAAGGGGAGAAAATAGTTTAAAAATCAAAATATATGAGGCTGATAAAAATTTTATATTATATCAATCAGATAAATATTCATTTGTTATCCCTCCTTTAATTACTGTAAATCTGGACCGAACAGATAGATATTACTATGAAACTGATAAGAAAATAAATCTAATCATTAAACTTACACCAGAACCAACAATGGAATTAAAGAAATTACAATTCAGAGCATTTCTAACTGATAAAAGTAATAATAAAATAGAAGAAAAAATTTTAACCTCTCTTTCTTCTAATGAAATAAACTTAGATTTTAATCTTTCTTTATTGCCTTTAGGAGAATATGTTATTAATTCGGTTCTTTTAAATAATGAAGGGAAAGAAATATCTAAAGTTACAGAAAATTTTCAAAAAATATCAACTCCGCTGGTTAGAATTGATGAAGAAGGTAGAGTTTTTATTGAAGGAAAACCTTTTTTTCCATTAGTCGCATGGGTAAGACCAATTAATTTTGTCGTTAGACCAGAAGATCTGACAAAAGAAATAGCAGAAAAAATACTTTCAGAAGTGAAAAATGCTGGTTTCAATGCAGTTGAAGCAGTAGCGGTACGTTACTACATATCCCATCCAGAATATTATAGAACATTTTTAGAAGTTGCCCGCCAAAAAGGGTTAAAAGTAGTAGCAGAGTTATGGGGAAACGGAGAACTATTAGATAATTTCAAAGGAGATAAAAATATAATTGCCTGGTATATATCTGATGAGCCGGAATTTAAAGCTGTTCCAAGAGAAAATATAATAAATAGACATCGCTTTATGAAAGAAAAAGACCCATACAAAAGACCAACTATATTAAGCAATGCACTTTTAGATGGAATTTATCATTATCAAGGGATAACAGATATTCACTCAACCCATCCTTATCCTGTTCCTTTTCAACCACTTGATGTTCTATATCATCAAGTAAAAGAGATAGTTGAACTAAACAAAAACAAAAAAATATCTCCCTGGGCAATTATTCAATTACACGATCTTTCCAGATATGGCTTTAAAGGAGGAAGGGCTCCTACCCCGGAAGAAGTAAGATGTTTGGTTTATCTCGCTATATGTGCTGGTGCTAAAGGTTTGATGTATTATTCTTATTATGACCCCAATGGAGGATGGGATAAGGATGTAACTTTCTGGAATATACCAGAGAATTATCCTGAAATTAATGAAGAATTAAAAAAGATTCATTTTGAAATTCAAAAATTGTCTCCTATCATCTTAAGCGAGGATTCAAAAGAACTTATTATTTTAAAACCAGATAATTTGCGAATTTATTTTTTACAGAAAAAACTTAATAATAAACTGTATTTAATACTGGTTAACTCCGAGCCCAAAGAAGTAGAAATAACCTTGAATTTTCCTGAAATTAAGATAAAAGAAGTAAAAGAATTTTTTAGCCAGAAATTGATTAAAAACGATATGTCTGCCTTCAAAGGTAAATTAAATTCTTATGAAGCAAGAGTGTATCAGATTTCTTATTAAAATTATATTATGGTTATAAATTTTAACTTATGAAAATTTAAAAAATTACCCTTTTATCCCACCTCGTAGGTGGGCTGGGAAGATTGTTGATACATAAGGGATTTAAATATTGCTTAAGAAGGTGGCTATGATTGCCTGACCGAGTGAAAGACCTCCATCATTTGCTGGGACTCTATTATGAATGAAAACCTCAAATTTATTTTTCTTCAATAATTTAATTGTTTCATTCAATAAAAATACATTCTGAAATACCCCACCTGATAAACAAACTTTATTTATATTTCTCTCATCCCTTAAAATTTTGCATATTTGATTTATTATTTCTGAAATTGTTATATGAAATTTAAATGAGATAATTCCAGTGCCAACTTTCTTTTTTATATCCTCTACAATTTCTCTCAATATAATATCAGGGTCAATAATATAAACATTTTTTTCCTTTTTTATCTCATAATTATAATGCTTTTCTTTTCTTCCCTTTTCCATCTTCATTTCAAGTTCTATTGATGCCTGTCCCTCATATGTAATTTTATCTCTTATTCCACATATTGAACTAACTGCATCAAATAATCTTCCCATACTTGAATTTAAAAAAAGATTAATATTATTTTCAATCTGACTTTTCATTATTTCCCATTTTTTCTCATCAATCTTCCTGACAAATTCAATATCAAGATTTAAAAATTCATCTCCAAATATTTTATATAAATATGTAGCACCTATTCTCCATACCTCTTTAATTGAAATCTCTCCTAAAATTGGCATATATTTTAAATGGGCAACCCTTTCAAAATTTTCATAATCACATATAAGGAATTCTCCACCCCATATTTTTCCATCAATTCCATAACCTGTCCCATCAAATGCAACTCCTATAACTTTTTCATTTTTTAACTTATTATCAGCCATACATGAAGCAATATGTGAATGATGATGCTGAACTTCTATTTTTTTTAAATCCTTAAATATCTCTTTTGAAATTTTTGAAGAGAAATATTCTGGATGCATATCATAAACAATAATTTCTGGCTCAATTTCAAGTATATTTTTGAATAATTCAATTGATTTTTTATATGATTCAATTGAAAAATAATTTTCAAGGTCTCCTATATGCTGGCTTAAATAAACATTATTATTTTTAACAAAAGCAAATGTATTTTTTAAATCAGAGCCGGAGGCAAATATTATTTTTTTTGAATTGTAAGGAATTTCTATTGGTGATGGAACATAACCCCTTGACCTTCTTATAAAATAAATTTTTTTATTGAAAACCCTTAAAACAGAATCATCACAGTTTATATATATTTTTCTGTTATGAGTTAAAAAGAAATCGCATATATTCTTTAATCTTTCAAATGCTAATTCATCATCATATATTATTGGTTCTTCAGAAAAATTACCGCTTGTCATAATTAAAACATCAAGATTTTTTCCAAAATAAAACAGAAGATGATGAACCGGTGTATATGGAAGGAAAAAACCAAGATATTTATTTATAGGTGCAATTATCTCCGGCAGAATTTCATTTTTCTTTTTTAATAGAACAATTGGGCTTTCCCATGATTTTAAAATTTCCTCCTCATATTTATTTATATAACAATACCTTCTTATTACATCAATATTTTTTGCCATCAAAGCGAATGGTTTCTCATATCTTTTTTTTCTTTCCCTTAAAATTTTTATTGATTTTTCATTTAAAGCATCACAGGCAATATGATAACCTCCAATTCCTTTAATTCCAACAATTTCTCCTTCTTTAATTAATTTTGATGTTTCCTTTATCGCTTCTATATTTTTAAAAATTTCTTTCCCTTTATTATCTATAAGTTTTACTTCAGGTCCACATTTAAAACAGCAATTTGGCTGGGCATGGAATCTTCTTGAGTAAACATTTTCATATTCTTCTTTACATTCATTACACATAATAAATTCATCCATTGTTGTATTTTTTCTATCATATGGTATTTTTTTTGTTATTGTAAATCTCGGTCCACAGTTTGTGCAGTTTATAAATGGAAATAAATATCTTCTATCATTCTTATTGAAAAGTTCCTTCAGACAATCTTTACATGTTCCTATATCAGGAGAAATTTCAACCTTTATATCTTCATTACCCTTACTTTCAATAATTCTAAATACTTTTTCATTTTTTATTTCAATTCTTTCAATATCAATTTCTTTTATTTTTGCTCTTGGTGGAGGGAAATTTTTAATCTTTTCAATAAATTTATCAATATTTTCTTTTTTGCCCTCTATTTCAATTAAAACGCCTTCTGATGTATTACAGACATATCCAGAAAGATTAAACTGGTTTGCATACCTAAAACATGTTGGTCTAAATCCTACTCCCTGAACTCTTCCCTTTATTTTAATTCTATATCTTTCTTTTTCATCTAATTTTAAAATCATTTTCAGGCAGAAATTTCCTTTTTCAATCTTTCAAGACATCTTAAAGTTATTTCATCCTTATATTTCTCATATATTTTTTTCATTGCTTTGTATGCTTCAACTTTTTTACCCATACTTTTTAATTTATGAGGATAAATTCTAACATAAGGAATTGTCCCTATAACATAAACAACTTTAAATGCCCTCAATGCTTCCTCATCATTACCAAAAGCATTCCACATAATTCCTTCTTCAAGATAGAGTTTAAAATTAAAGGGATTATACCATTGACCTATTCTTAAAGTTTTTACTGCAGAATTTAGTTTCCTTTCATCATTTTTAGATATTGCTTCACTCCATTCAAGCCATGCTTTTAAAATATATGCATCAACCTCTTCTGGTTTTTGCTTGGCAATTCTTCCAAGATATTTTTCCGCTTTATTATATCTTCCAAGATGAAATGCTTTATCTGCTTTTACCCAAAGAATATTTATTATCCTTGATTCATAAAATTTTATGCAGATGATGCCAGAGATTAAAATACTTAAATATATATAAATTCTCTTTCTGTCCATAACTTTTTCGTCTCCTTCTTTAATATTATAACCCAAAAAATCCTTCTATTCACTTTTCTTTCATCCTTTCCCATACTGCCGGGTTGCCTTTAAAGATTATGCCTTTGCCATGGTAATAAAAAAGAGGGAAATAAAAATTTTTCAATCTTTTAAATACCAGAACTTACAGAATAGATTGATTTTTTTATTTCATTTTCAATAATTTCAGGAAGTCCAAGAATTTCAACATTCATAAAACCTCTTATTATTAATGATTGTGCTTCTTCTTCTAAAATTCCTCTGCTTGCAAGATATTCTATTTCTTCCTTTTTTATTTTTCCAATTGCTGCTTCATGTGAAAGTTCAACATCTCTGTAATTTGTTTCAAGTTCTGGTATAGCATGTATTGTTCCATTTTCTGATATGATAAGACCTTTACATTCAAGATGACCTTTAACATTTGGAGAATCTGCTTTTATATGTCCTCTTGCTATTACTTTTCCTCCATAACTTATGGCCCTGCTTATTATTTCAGTTGAAGTATTTTGATTTAAAAGAATACATCTACTTCCAATATCCTGATAAGAATTTGGGTATGAAATAATTATTGAATTAAATCTTGCTCTTGAATTTTTCCCTTTTAAAACAGAAGTTGGATACATAACAATTTTTTTTACGGGCTTAAGAGATATATAATTTGAAATAAATATACCGTTTTCATCAACAATTGCAATACTTTTTGGTTCAACCTCAATATCTTCTTTCCAGGAATGTATCATTGTAAAGTTCAAAAATCCATTTTTATGAATAAAAAACTCTGATATACCAATATGATATGAATTTTCTGTTTCCTTTGCTGAAGTGCAACCTGTTATTAAATATAATTCTGCATCCTCTTCAACAATTACTATATTATGAACTTTCTGCCTGAATTTTTTTGATTTTAAAAATAGACATGCCTGAACAGGAAATAATGTTTTAACTCCCTTTTTAACTCTTATAAAATATCCTCCCTCTGTATCTTCCTCATAATCCTTATTTATTTCTTCAAATCCCTTTCCATAATAATTATTTTTTATTTCAGGATATTTCTCAATTGCCTTATCAATTGATAAAACTTCAACTCCTTCCTGAAAAGATTTAAAAGAAATTACCTCATTATCTTTTTGGATAAAACTGCCTGTTCTTTCCTTTTCATCAACTTTAAAACCAACTTTTTCAATTTCTTTTAATTCTTCCATCTTCGCATTTCTCACATATTTTATAGCCGGATTTTTTTATCATTTCAAATATTTTAAACGGCTCACTTTTACATCTTATTTTTCCATCAATTAAAACACAACCATTTTTTGCATTTATATAATCAAGTATGTATCCTGTATGGGTAATTATTAAAGCAGAACATTCATTTTCATTCAGATATTCATTCAAAACATTTCCCATAACAGATATATTTTCAATATCTACCCCAGATTCAGGCTCATCAAGTAATAAAAGTTTTGGTTTCTGAAGAAGAACCTGAAATAATTCAACCCTTTTTATCTCTCCACCCGAAAGGTCAACATTTATTTCCCTTCTCAAAAATTCTAATATATTAAGTTTTTCAGCAAGTTTTTTTATTTCATTTTCATTTTTATTCAAATATTTTGCAATTTCATAAATCCTCAATCCATGTATTTTAGGAGGATTTTGAAACATTATTCCTATTCCCATACTCGCCCTTTTACTTACTGGTAGATTTATTATATTTTCACCCTCAAAATAAATTGCTCCTTCAACAACTTCATATCCGGAAATTCCTATTATTGTTTTAATTAAAGTGGACTTCCCTGAACCATTTGGACCAAAAATAACGGTAATATCCCTTTTCTTTATCTCTAATGAAATATCTTTAAGAATTAAATTATCTCCACTTTTGACACTAAGATTTTCTATCTTTAACATTTTAAAATAATCCAACCACTTTACCCTCTTGGTCTATATCCACTTTTGTTCCAGCAGGTTCACTTGGAAGTCCTGGCATTGTCCTCATTTCTCCACATAAAGGATATAAAAATCCAGCACCCGCAGAAATCCTTATATCTCTTATTGGTAATGTAAATCCTTTTGGAGCACCCTTTAAATTTGGGTCATGTGAAAGAGATAGATGTGTTTTTGCCATACAAATTGGTAAATTTGAAAATCCCCATTTTGAATATAGTTTTATTTTTTCTTCTGCTAAAGGAGAATATTCAACTTTTTCTGCTCCATAAATCTTTGTTGCTATTGTTTCTATCTTCTTTTTAATATCCCACTCTAAAGGATATAAAAACTTGAAATTCTTTTCCTTTTCACATGCCTTTATAACTTTTTCAGCAAGTTCAAGTCCTCCTTCTCCTCCTTTTTCCCATACCTCACTTACAGCAACATCATCTGCTCCAAATTCAATTGCAAGTTCCTTTGTTTTTTCTATTTCCTTTTCAGTATCTGTTATGAATTTATTTATTGCAACAACACAAGGAATACCAAATATCTTTGCATTTTCAATCTGTTTTTTTAAATTGCTTGCTCCTTCAACCAGTGCCTCTATATTTTCTTCAACAAGTCCTTTATCAAGTGGTTTTCCAGGAACAACCTTAAATTTTCCACTATGTGCCTTTAATGCCCTTATTGAACAGACAATTACAACACAATCTGGTTTAAGCCCACTATATCTACATTTTATATTCATAAATTTTTCCATTCCACAGTCAGCACCAAATCCACTTTCTGTTACAACATATTCAGCAAGTTTAATAGCAATTAAATCAGCAATTATAGAACTATTTCCATGAGCGATATTTGCAAATGGACCTGCATGGACAAAAACAGGAGTATGTTCAAGTGTCTGCATTAAATTTGGTTTTATAGCATCTTTTAATAAAACTGTCATTGCTCCTGCTGCTTTTACATCTTCAGCAGTAACTGGTTTTTTATCATATGTTTGAGCAACAATAATTCTGGAAAGTCGTTTTCTTAAATCAAATAAACCAGTTGTTAAAGCAAGTATAGCCATAACTTCTGAAGCAACAGTTATATCAAATCCTGTCTCTCTTGGAAATCCATTTTCTTTCCCTCCAAGACCAATAATAATATGTCTTAGAAATCTATCTGAAACATCAACAACTCTTGGCCATGTAATTGTTAATGGGTCTATATTTAATGGATTTCCTTTATAAACAGAATTATCAACAAATGCAGCAAGTAAATTATGGGCAATACCAACAGCATGAACATCTCCTGTTAAATGTAAATTGAAATCCTCCATTGGTATAACCTGTGAATAACCACCTCCAGCAGCCCCTCCTTTAATTCCAAAAACAGGTCCAAGTGATGGCTGTCTTATGCATGTAAAAACCTTTTTACCAATTTTCCCTATTGCCTGAGAAAGTCCAATAGTTGTGACAGTTTTTCCTTCTCCAAGAGGTGTTGGTGTTATTGCAGTAACATCAATATATTTCCCATTTGGTCTATTTTCAATTTTTTTTAAAATTTCAAGAGAAACTTTTGCCTTGTAATTACCATATAATTCAAGATATTCTTCATCTATTCCTGCAATTTCAGCAATCTCCTTTATATGCTTTATTTTTGCCTTCTGAGCAATTTCAAGGTCACTTAACATATCCCCCTCCTTTTTTCAAGGTATATTTTAACATATTTTATTTTTAAGTGGTAAAATTTAGTTATGAAAAAAATTAAAGTTGCGGTTGGTCTTTCCGGAGGAATTGATTCATCTGTATCTGCTCTATTATTGAAGGAGAAGGGATATGAAGTTATTGGTATTTTTATGAAAATATTTGATGAAAAAAATAGAAAATTTTTGAGTTTTAAAAGTGCATGTTATGGTCCTGAGGAAAAGGATATTGAGGATGCTGAAAGAGTTTGCAGAATTTTAAATATCCCATTTTATGTAATAGATTTAAAAAAGGAATACCATGAAATTGTTTTGGGATACTTTAAGGATGAATACTTAAGAGGAAAGACACCAAATCCCTGTGTCATATGCAATAGATTTTTAAAATTTGATATATTATTAAAAAAAGTTTTTTCTTCAGGAATTGAATTTGATTATTTTGCAACAGGACATTATGCAAGGGTTTTTTATGATGAAAAAAGGAAAAGATATATATTAAAAAGGGGGATTGATAAAGATAAGGACCAGAGTTATTTTTTATTTTTATTAACACAGGAGCAACTCTCAAAAATCATTTTCCCTCTTGGAGAATATAAAAAAAAAGATGTTAGAGAAATAGCAAGAAAAAATAATCTGCCTTTATTTGACAAAGAAGAAAGCCAGGATTTTATAAAAGGAAATAGATTTTTCATTTTTGGTGATTTTAAAAAAGAGGGAGATATAGTTGATAAATATGGAAATATTCTTGGAAAACATAAAGGTATTATTTATTATACAATTGGTCAGAGGAAAGGACTGGGAATTGCAAAAGGAAAGCCACTTTATGTAATTGAAATAGATGAAAAAAATAATAAAATTGTAGTTGGAGAGGAAAAAGACCTTTATAAAAAAGTTCTTATAGCAGAAAATACAAATTTTATTTCTATTGAAAAACTTGAAAAAATTATGGAAGTTAAAGCAAAAATTAGATATAAACATAATCCTGCAAAAGCAATAATTACACCAATAGAAGATAATAAAGTTAAAGTTGATTTTGAAAAACCTCAAAGGGCTCCAACTCCTGGACAGGCAGTGGTTTTTTATGAAAATGATGAAGTAGTTGGTGGTGGTTTCATTTCAAAAGTTTTATAAAATTTAAAATTGTGTTAAAATAAAAGAAGGGAGGTGAGAAAAATGGGTTTATGGATAATTAGGAGTTTCTTTTTAATTTTATGTGTGGTGGCTGGATTTTATTGCTTACCAAATTCAAAAATTGAAGGTATTTTAATTGGTTTTTTTGGCTCATTGATTGTTATAGGCATTGAAATCCTTTTAAGTAAAATACCTCCCAAAAAACTTATCCTTGCAGTTAGTGGATTAATAGTTGGACTTTTAACTGCAATACTTATTGCAAATTTCTTCCTTTTAATACCATTTGAAGACCAGAAAACAGAAAATTTAATAAGATTTGGTTTATATTTCATTTTTTCTTATTTGGGTATTATGATAGGAATAAAAGGAGTGGAAGAACTTGGATTTATTCTACCAATACTGGGAGGTATAAAAGAAGGAGAAAGATTGTTGATTGTTGATACAAGTGTATTAATTGATGGAAGAGTTTATGAACTTGCAAAAAGTGGATTTATTGATTATAAACTTATTATTCCAAAATTTATAATTAAAGAATTACATGGACTTGCTGATGCATCAAGTGATACAAAAAGACAAAGAGGAAGAAGGGGACTTGAAGTTTTAAATAAATTAAGAGAAGATAAAGAAATATCAGCAAGGGTTTATGATGTTGATTATCCGGATATAGAAGCAGTAGATGCAAAACTTGTTAAACTTGCTTCGGAATTAAAGGCATCTATCCTTACAAATGATTTTAATCTTACAAAAGTAGCAGAAGTTCAGAATATAAAAGTTTTAAATCTTAATACATTGACCACACTTTTAAGGCCAAGATTGATGAGTGGAGAAGAAATATCTTTAAAAATTATAAAAGAAGGGAAAGAAGCAGGTCAGGGAGTTGGTTATCTTGAAGATGGGACAATGATTGTTGTTGAAAATGCTTCAAAATATATAGGAAAAGTTATTGATGTGGTTATAGATAGTGCAATTCAGACACCGACAGGAAGGATTATTTTTGCAAGGTTAAAATGATATTTGCTGTGCTTTTAGGTGCTGGAAAAGGTAAAAGATTAAAATCAGAAATTCCTAAATCATTTATTAAATTAAATGGTAAGGAACTATTTTTTTATTCAATTGAAAAATTTTATAAATTTGCAGACAAAATATTCTTAAGTTTACCAGAAGGTTATATAAAAAAAGGAAAGGAAATTTTAAAGGATAAATTTCCAGATGTTATAATAGTGAAAGGAGGCAAAGAAAGAAAGGATAGTGTTTTAAATTGTCTAAAAAAAATTAAAGGTGATGGGATTGTTTTAATTCATGATGTTGCAAGACCTTTTGTTAGTGAAAATCTTATTGAAAAAGTTATTGAAGGGACAGAAAAATATGGCGCATGTATTCCTGTTTTAAAAATGGTAGATACTGTGAAAGAGATAAAAGATAATTTTGTAGAAAAAACACTTGATAGAGAAAATATTTTTATTGTTCAGACGCCACAGGGATTTAAAAAAGATTTGATAAAAACTGCATATTTAAAATTTAAAAACATAAATGGAACAGATGATTCTTTTTTTGTTGAGAAAATGGGTTATGATAAAATTTATTGCATTGAAGGAGAAAAAACAAATATAAAAATAACTTATCAAGAGGATTTAATTTTTGCAAAATTTTTAATTAAAAAATGGGAAAAGGAATAACTTATCCGCTTGGTTTTTATGCAAGTGGTATAAATTGTGGAATTAAAAGTAATGGAAAAGAGGATTTATCATTAATTTATTCTATTTCTTTTTGTATAGCATCAGGAACATTCACAACCAATCAATTTAAATCATATAGTGTTTTATGGTGTATTAAGAATATTAAAAATGATATAAGAGCGGTCTTGATAAATAGTGGAAATGCAAATGCATGTAATGGAAAGGAAAACTGGGATTTAACAGTAAGATTAATTGAGGAACTTGCTTTAAAATTAAAAATAGATAAAAATTCAATTCTCTTTGCTTCAACAGGAATTATTGGTGAGAGATTACCATATGAGAAAATAATAAATGGATTTGATAGATTAATTGAAAATTTATCTTCCGAAAATAATATTCTTGCAGCAAAGGGAATAATGACAACAGATACTTTCCCTAAAGAATATGAGATAAATACAGGAATTATTGGAAGAAAGAAAGAGGTTTTTATAGGCGGAATGGCAAAAGGGGCAGGGATGATTAATCCAAATATGGCTACAATGTTATGTTTTATTACAACAGATGCTGTTATTGATAAAAAGGCACTTGATATTGCATTGAAAGAAGCAGTTGATGAATCATTTAATATGATAACAGTTGATAATGATACAAGCACAAATGATACAGTTATAATTCTTGCCAATGGTCTTGCAAGGAATAAAACAATACATATAGATAGTCCTGAATTTGAAATATTTTGTAATTCTCTTAAAAAATTATGCATAGAACTTGCAAAAAAAATTGCTTCAGATGGAGAGGGTGCAAGTAAATTTATTGAGGTGAATGTAAATGGTGGCTGGTGTAAAAAAGATGTAAGAAAAGTTGCAAAAAAAGTTTGTGGTTCTTCACTTGTTAAAACAGCCATTTCAGGTGCAAACCCTAACTGGGGAAGAATTGTGGCTGCTATTGGTTCAACAAATGCAAGAATTGATATAAAAAATGTGGAAATTAAAATATGTGGAATTACGGTATTTAGAGGAGAACCTGTTGAATATGATAAAGAAAAACTTATAAAACTTATGAAAAATAAGGAAATAAAGATTGAGATTGATTTAAAAAGGGGAAATTTTTCAGCAACTGCATATGGATGTGATTTAACAGAGGGTTATGTAAGAATAAATAAGGAATACTCATGATAAGCAAGGTTAAAAAATTTAGTTGTTTTTTCATTGGTGATAGCGAAAAATTACTTAAAAAATTACAAAATATAGGTATTGTAGAAATTGAAAGTATCTCTCTTGAAGGATTTCAGGGGCAAAAGGTTTCAAAACAAGAAATAGATGAGAAAGTTAAAAAAATTGAGTTTTTAAAAAATATTTTAGAAGAAGAAAAAGAAAAAATTGAAAGAGTTTTAATAGATGAAAAAGAAGAAAAAGAAATTGTAGAGAAATTCAATATTGAAGAAATTTATGAAAATAATTTTAATTTGGTTCAGGAAATTGAAAGAAGGGAAAGAATTATACAGAAAATAGAAAAAATTAAAGAAGAAATTACTCCACTTCTTGAAACAGATATAATTTTTTCTGATATTTTTAAACTTAAAAAATTTTCTTTTTTTGTTTTTTCTATACCCTCAAGAATTGAAATAGAAAAAAAGTTTGAAGATATTTATTTTGAAAAAATTGGTAGTTTTCAGAAGGATAATTTATATTTGATTTTATTTGAGAATGAAAAGAAAGAAGTTGCAGAAAAATTTCTAAGAGAAATAAAAGCAAAAATTCTAAATGTAAGAAAATGGAATAAAAAGATAAAGGATATTTTTGAGAAACTTGAAAATACGAAAAGAAAAAATGAAGAGATAATTTTGGATTTAAAAAATAAACTGAAAGAAGTTTCAAAATATAAAAAAGAAATTTTTGTCCTATATGATTATTATAAAAGTTTTAATGAATTTTTATGTGCAAAGGAAAAACTTGGTATATCAAAATTTGTAAATGGAATTAAAGGATGGGTAAGGGAAAAGGATATAAAAATTTTAAAAGAATTGGTTGATGAAATTTACCCTGAAAATTATCTTATTTTTGAAGAGCCAACTGAAAAAGATAATATCCCAATTGTTCTTGAAAATTCAAAATTTATAGAACCATTTGAAGTTGTTACTGACCTATATGGTAGACCTGTCTATAAAAATATTGACCCAACAGGACCTTTTTCATTATTTTTTGCAATTTCATTCGGATTTTGTCTTACAGATGCTGGTTATGGTCTTTTACTAATTATAATTTCTTCTTTACTTATTAAAAAATTCAGATTTCTGCCAAATTTTGTTAAATTTTTTAAACTCCTTTTAATATGTGGAATTTCAACTTTAATAATTGGAGCACTTACAGGTGGATGGTTCGGAGATATTATTTATAAAATTCCTGAAAGTTTTAAATTTATAAAATATATGAAAAAATTTGTTCTTTTAAATCCTCTTGAAAGTGGAGAAAAAGCAGTTAAATTTCTTCTTATAGCACTTGTTATTGGATATATTCAGATTTTATGGGGACTTATCTTGAATTTATATAATCAGATTAAAAATTATTCAATTAAATATTCTGGAGAAGCAATTTGTCTTTTATTGATTCAAATAATTGTTGCCTTTATAATTTTAATTTATTTAAGGACAAAAAAGATCCCATCAGTTCTTTTATTAATTCTTCTTTTATGTTTTATTTATCTTATGTATGAAAAAGCAAAGACACAGAAGGAATTAATGCTTAAAGGTTTTTGGGCCATATATGGTGCTTATAGTGTTATTTCAGGTAATTTACTCGGAGATATTTTAAGTTATAGTCGTCTTTTTGGTCTTGGTCTAACATCATCTATTCTTGCACTTGCAGTAAATCAGATTGTATCATTAACAAGAAATATCCCTTTTATTGGATTAATTCTATCAATAGTAATTTTTGCAATAGGTCATTTTGGAAATTTACCAATAAATTTACTTGGAAGTTATGTTCATACAAGTAGATTACAATATCTTGAATTTTTTACAAAGTTTTATGAAGGAGGGGGAAGAGTATTTAAACCATTTAAAGAAATTAGAGTTTATACTATTAAAAAAACTATTTGATTATTTTTAAAAAAGTGATAAAATATTTTAAAAAGGAGGTGTTTATGGGAAGTCAAGAAATAAGTGTTTTAAATGAAATTGTGAGGAAATTCTGGTTTGCCTTAACAAAGGTAATAGGGGCTTTATTAATTTTTCTTATTGGATGGCTTATTGCCAAGTTTTTAAAACTCCTGTTGATTAAATTTTTCAAAGTAATAAAGGTAGATAAACTTTCAGAGGACTCTGGTTTAAAAGAATTACTTGAAAAAGGAAATATTTCTCTTGATGTATCACAGATGCTTGGAATAGGTGTATACTGGCTTTTGATGCTTGTTGTTGTTTTCATTTCAATTACATTTGCAGGGATACAGATACCTTCAACAGTTATAGATAGAATTCTTGGTTTCATTCCAAGATTTATACTTGGGTTATTGATTTTTATATTTTCTATCTTTCTCGGCAATTTCTTTGGTGGAATTGTTAGGACATCCGCTGGTAATGCAGGAATAGAAAAAGCAGGGCTTCTTGGGAAAATAACACAGATTGCTATTGTTGTTTTTGGAGTTGTAATTGCTCTTCAGGAAATTGGTATTGCTTCCGATTTTATTGGTGATGTATTTATAGTTGTTCTGGCTTCATTTTGCTTTGGGACTGCTCTTGCCTTTGCTCTTGGAACAAAGGATATAATAAAAGAAAAGGTTGAAAATTTCTTAAAGAAAAAAGAATAAGGGCGCGTAGCTCAAGGGCAGAGCACCGTGCTGATAACGCGGGGGCTGATGGTTCGAATCCATCCGCGCCCATTTTTTATATGGAGGAGTATTATGGAAAAGATAATTTTTATTGCTGAAACAAGAGAAGGAAAAGGTAAGGGAGTTGCAAGGAAATTAAGAGTTAATGGTTATATACCCGGTATTCTATATGGACCTGATATAAAACCTCTCCCTATAAAACTAAATAGAAAACTGAATGAAAAAACTTTAAAACATATAACAACCCATAATATTATTGCAGAAATAAAATTGAAAAAAAATGGAGAGGAGGAAAATTTTTCAGCAGTTTTAAAAGATATACAGAGAGACCCGATAAAGGATGAAATAATACATGTTGATTTTTATAAATTGAGTATTGATAAACCAGTAATTATGAGTGTTCCTGTTTTATTGAAAGGGAAATCAAAGGGAGAAGAAAAAGGAGGTATTCTTGACCAGGAATTGAGGGAGATTAAAGTTGAAGGACTTCTAAAAGATATCCCTGAAATAATAGAAATTGATATTGAAAATTTAGATTTTGGGCATGCAATCCTTGTAAAAGACATAAAATTAACAGCATCTATAAAAATACTTGAAGACCCTGAAAAAGTTGTTGTAACTGTTTTAAAACCAAAAGAAGAAAAAGTTGAGGAGGAAAAGGTAGAGGAAGTTGTTGAAGAGCCAAAGGTAATTACTCAGGAAAAGGTTGAGGAAAGAAGAAAAGAGAAAGAAGAAAAACAAGAGTCAGAGGCATGATTTTTGTTGGACTTGGTAACCCCGGAGAAGAATATAAAGAGACAAGACATAATGTTGGATTTAAGATAATTGACAATTTGAAAAAAAGTTATAAAATAGTTGAAATTTATAGAAAAAAATTATTTAATGGATGGAAAATTGAAATTGAAGGTAAAGAAGTTATAATTTTAAAGGGAAAAACATATATGAATGAAAGTGGAAAAGCAGTAAAATCAGCGATTGAATTTTTTAATGAAAATATAGAAAATTTATTTGTTATTCATGATGATATGGATATTGAACTTGGAAAAATAAAAATAGTTAAAGATAAAGGAGCAGGTGGACATAAAGGAATTATATCAATTATTAAAAATATAGGGACAAATGAATTTTTTAGAATTAGAATAGGAATTGGAAGGCCACCAGAAGGAATTTCTCCTGTTGATTATGTTCTTTCTCCATTTTTAAAAGAAGAAATTGAATTAATAGAATATAGTTTAAAAAAGACAGAAAAAGCAATTGAAGAGATTATTAAAAGTAGTGTTGAAAAAGCAATGAGTTTATATAATAACTGATAGGAGGAAAAATGGATTATTCACAATTAATTACGATTATAGGTTCAATTTTTGCTCTTGGATATGTAGGTTATCTTGCAAGATTTATTTTAAGGAAATCAGAAGGAACACCTGATATGATTGAAGTTGCTGAAGCAGTAAGAACAGGAGCAAGAGCATATTTAAAAAGACAGTATAAAGGAGTTGGTTTATTTTTCAGTATTGTATTTATCATTCTTCTATTACTTTCATTATTAAATTATCTTCCAATTTTTGTTCCATTTGCTTTTTTAACAGGTGGTTTTTTCTCTGCATTAAGTGGATATATAGGAATGACAATAGCAACAAGGTCAAGTGCGAGAACTGCTTTTGCTGCTAAAAATTCATTAAACAGTGCCTTAAGAATTGCCTTTTCTGCAGGACTTGTTATGGGACTTGTTGTAGTTGGTCTTGCACTTTTTGATATAAGTATCTGGTATAATCTTTTGACATGGTTTTACAAAAGCAGGGGATATGGAATAGAGGAAAGATTAAGATATATAACTTCAACAATGATATGTTTTGGAATGGGAGCAAGTTCCCAGGCACTATTTGCAAGAGTAGGTGGAGGTATATATACAAAAGGAGCAGATGTTGGAGCAGACCTTGTTGGAAAGATAGAAGCAGGAATTCCAGAAGATGACCCGAGAAATCCAGCAGTTATTGCTGATAATGTTGGAGATAATGTTGGAGATGTTGCAGGAATGGGAGCAGACCTTTATGAATCATATGCAGATGCAATAATAGCAACAATGGCACTTGCTTATGCTGCTGGTCTTGGACTTAAAGGTATATCTTTACCAATGTTAATTGCAACAATAGGAGTTATTGGTTCAATTATCGGTTCATTTTTTGTAAGGGCTGGTGAAGAGGCAACACAATCAAATCTATTATGGGCTTTAAGAAGGGGAATCTATTTTTCCTCAATTTTTGTTATTATATTCTCATATTTTGCAGTTATTAAATTACTTGGAAGGGAATATACAGGAATTTATATTTCTCTTTTATCAGGAATAATTGCAGGTGTTTTAATAGGTTTTTCTACAGAGTTTTTTACATCTGATGCATATCCGCCAACAAAAAATATTGCAAAAAGTGCCTTAACAGGACCAGCAACTGTTATACTTGAAGGACTTTCAACAGGAATGCTATCAACTATTGCTCCTGTTATTATAGTTGTTCTTGCAACTATAACATCATATGTTTTTGCTGGAGGACTTAATAATCCTGAACTTGGTTTATATGGAATTGGACTTGCAGGAGTTGGTCTTTTAAGCACTCTTGGTATAACTCTTGCAACTGATGCATATGGACCTGTTGCTGATAATGCTGGTGGAAATGCAGAAATGACACATCAACCACCATTTGTCAGACAGAGAACAGATGCACTTGATGCTCTCGGAAATACAACTGCTGCAACAGGGAAGGGATTTGCTATTGGTTCTGCTGCCTTAACTGCTCTTGCTTTAATTGCTGCATATAAAGACCAGGTAATTTTACTTGGTGGGAAACTTGACTTATCATTGATGAATTTTAAGGTTTTATGCGGTGTTTTCATTGGTGCTATGTATCCTTTCTTTTTCTGTTCAATGGCATTAAGAGCAGTTGGAAGGGCAGCAAGTATGATAGTAGAAGAAGTTAGAAGGCAGTTTAAAGAAATAATAGGGCTCCTTGAAGGAAAGGCAAAACCTGATTATGCAAAGGCAGTTGATATATGCACAAAAACAGCACAGAAAGAAATGGTATTACCTTCTGTATTAACAATTCTTTTGCCAATTATAATAGGTATTTTGCTTGGAGTTGATGGAGTTGTTGGACTTTTATGTGGTGCTTTAACAAGTGGATTTGCAGTTGCTATAATGATGGCAAATTCAGGTGCTGCCTGGGATAATGCAAAAAAGTTTATTGAGAAGGGAAATTTTGGTGGGAAAGGGACAGATGCTCATAAGGCAGCAGTTATAGGAGATACAGTTGGAGACCCATTTAAAGATACAGCAGGTCCATCATTAAATATTTTAATAAAACTCCTTTCAATTGTCGCAATTGTATTTGCTAACTTTATAATCAGAAATTCAATATTCAAGTAAAATTTTGAGGATCAGTAGAGAAATTAAAGTTATTAAAAATGAAACCGATTTCAAAAAAACTTGACAAAATTTTATAAATGTATATAATAATATTTAGATGAAAAATGAAACCAATTACAAAATGGTGACAATATATGAAATAGCAAAAAAGGCGGGTGTATCAGTAGCAACCGTATCAAGGGTTTTAAATAATGGTCCTGTAAAAATTTCAACAAAGGAAAAGGTTTTAAAAATAATTGAAAAAGAAAATTTTATTCCTGACAATAGAGCAGTTTATTTAAAAAAATTAAAAACAAAAAAAATTGGTCTTATAATCCCTGATATAATAAATCCAGTTTATTCCCTTTCAGTTAAGGTTATTCATGATTATTTAAGAGATAAAGGATATCATTTAATATTGGGCAATTCATATGGAGAGGTTGAAGAGGAAAAGGATATACTTGAAATGTTTGAAAGGGAAAGAGTTAGTGGAGTTATTATAGGAACATGTGAAGGAGAGGATGATAGTTTTTTGATACCTGTTTTTAAAAGGATGCTGAATAATGGAATAAAAATTGTTTTTACTGGTAAGAAAAGTTATGGACTTGGTGTTGATGTTATAAGTGTTAATAATTCAAGCGGAACATATAAAATTACAAATTATTTGATTAAAACAGGAAAAAGGAAAATTGGATTTATAAGTGGAGATAAAAGATTGAGGGCAACAGAGGAAAGATTGGAGGGATATAAAAAGGCACTTAAAGAAAAAAATATTGAATTTAACGAAGATATTGTGATATGTGAGGGTGAATATAAGATTGAATATGGTAAAAAACTGGCAAAAGATTTGATAGGAAAGGTTGATTCAATTGTATGTGGTAATGACTTAATGGCAATTGGAGCAATAAAGACAATAGAGGAAAGTGGTTTAAAGGTCCCAGATGATATTTCTGTTTGTGGATTTGATGACATATTTATTTCTTCCTTGGTAAAACCATCCCTTACAACAGTCCATCAGCCAATTGAAAAAATTTCTGAAATTGCATGTGAAAGATTGATTGGATGGATTGAAGGGAAAATAAAAGAAAGAGACGAAATATTAATAGAACCAGAAATAATTTTAAGGGAGAGTGCATAAATGGGAAATAAACTTAATTTATCTATAAACATCTTTTCTATGTTTTATTTTAAAAACTTTAATAATTTTTTCCTTTTCCTCTATCGTAAAAAGTATCCTATATTTTCCAACTTGAAGTCTATATCCATCAATTCCAATGAGTTTTTTAACCCCTTTTCTTTTAGGATTTTTGGCAAGACCTTCTATTTTTTTGAAAATGTTTTTAATAATGGAAGGAGGGATATTTTTTATATCTTTGTAAACTCTTTTATCATAAAAAATTCTATACATCAAATAATTCCTTCATTTTTCAATTTCTTCAATAGTTCTTTGTGTTCAATAAAGCCAGTAGATGTTTTAATCGCCTTTTTTAATTCAAGAGAATCTTCAAGGAATTCGATTAAACTAATCAATTTTTTATATTCAGATAATTTAAGTATGACTGCTTTTGGTTTGCCTTTTCTATCTATCACCAATTCCTTTATTAAATTCATATCTTCTCCTTTTCTATTATTATACCATAAAAAAGTTCTGGAGTAATAAATGGAATATAAGGGATTGTTTAATAAAATTTATGGATGTTTTCTTGGTAAAAGTATAGGGGGTTCTATTGGTGGAGAATTTGAAGGAAAAAAAGAGTTCTTAAAAATACAATATAAACTTCCTGACAAAATAATTGCAAATGATGACCTTGATTTACAAATTGTCTGGCTTGATATACTTAAAAAAAGAGGAGTTAAAATTACTTCTATGGATTTAGCAGAGGGATGGAAGAAAAATATTGATTATCCTTTTGATGAGTATGGAGTTGCAAAGGCAAATTTAAATACAGGACTTAATCCTCCAATAACAGGAATTTATAATAACTGGTTTTATAATTGTATGGGAGCACCAATAAGAAGTGAAATATGGGCATGTATTTTTCCTGGTAAACCTGAAATTGCCGGTTATTATGCATATATTGATTCTTCTGTTGACCACTGGTATGAAGGTGTTTATGGAGAAATATTTTTGTCTGTAATTGAATCACTTGCATTTATTGAAAGTGATATAGAGAAATTGATTGTTAAAAGTTGTGAATTTCTACCAGAGTATTCAAAAGTAAGAAATGTAAGTGAAATGGTTTTAAGATTATACAAGGAAGGAAAAACTTTAGAAGAAATAAGGGAAAACATAATTGAGAAATTCGGGCATTATAACTTCACTGATTGTGTTCAAAATATCGGATTTATAATCTGTGGACTTTTATCAGGTAAAGGAGATTTTTTAAAGGCAATAATAGATTCAGTGAAATGTGGATATGATACTGACTGCACAGGAGCAACAACTGGAGCAATAATTGGGATAATACTTGGGAAAGAAGAGATAGAAAAACAGGTAAAAATGAAAATAGATGAAAGAATTATTGCTGGATGGGGAATTAAGGATGTATATATTCCACAAAATATAAATGAATTGACTGAAGAAATATTAAAAATTAAGGAGATAGCGGATAAAGAAAAAGACCTGCCAAAAATAGAAAAACCATTTAAACTCCCGGAAATAAATAATTTTGAGAACCCATTAAAAATTGAATTTGAAACTTCAGAAGTTTTTGATTTTGATGAGGATGAAAATTTAAGAAAGAAAATAATTGATGGTTATTATAATGGGTTTAAAAAATTTATAGTGGATTCATTTTATTTGCCCTGTGAAAAAATTTTTAATGGAAAAAATGGAGTTATATTTTTGAAAACGAAAATAAAAAATGAAGAAAAGAGAAAAATAAAGTTCTTCCCTTCAAGTAATGATGGAATAAATATGTGGATAAATAAAAAACTGGTTCTTTCTCATCATCTTCACAATGAATTTCTACCTGCACCTCATAGACCAGGTAGCCCGCTTATTGAAATTGACATTGATAAAGGTGAATATGAAATTTTAATAGAACTTTATAGGTGTAAAAATGAATTAAATTTTGCCTTTATTTTAGCAGATGAAAAAAACCACTTAATTTATGATTTCTGGAGAAAAAAATGAAAGAATTTTATTTTGCTTCTATTTCTTGTAATTCTTCTCTTGCCAGTAAAGCGCCATATTCAATGGCTTCCAAAATGTCCTCTTTTGTTAATTGGGGAAACTCTTTAAGGACTTCATCTATGGAATTACCCCCTGCAAGAAAATCAAGAATCACATATACAGGGACTCTTGTTCCTTTTATACAGGCAAATCCTCCACATATTTTTGGGTCTGAAACTATTCTTTTTAACATCTTAACTCCTTTTTTATTATTATACCATAAAAACAAAAAAAAAGAAAAATTCGGGGAAAAGGAGGTGAAGTGATATGAGGGTAGAAAATAAGGTAAAGTAAATGGATGGGAGGGAAATTAAAAAAATAAAAGAAAGGAGGTAAATAAAAATGGAAAGAAAAAATAAAAAAATCGGCTTCACCTTAATAGAGTTGCTGGTAGTGGTAGCCATAATTGCTATTCTGGCTGCCATGCTTCTACCAGCATTAAGTAAAGCACGAGAAAAAGCAAGGCAAGCAACATGTATGAATAATTTAAAACAGATAGGACTTGCTTTAATGATGTATGTTGAAGATTATGAAAGAGTTCCTTCAGGTGATAGTCAGGATGGTGGGCCGAGATTCTGGTTTCAAAAGTTAAATTTTTATATAAGCACAGGAAAACCACAAACTTATAATTATCCACATCCTGTATGGAAATGCCCGAGTAATAGAAACCATACTTTTTCATGGACTAATATTTCTTATGGATGCAATATAAATGTTATGTATACTAACAATCCACCATTCCAGGACATTAAAAATCCTCCAAAATATGCAAGGATAAGAAGAGCAAGTGGAGTGATTGCTGTTACTGATTCAAATGGAGATGGATATTATGATATGTTTGCCAATGGTTTTGGACCTAGTTATGTCTATTCAGGCCCAGGGACAGAAACATATGCACCTTCAGATAGACATAATCTTGGTTCTAATGTTCTGTTTTTTGATTCTCATGTAGAATGGAAAAAAAGGAATGATATATTTTTAAAAAAGTCAGGTGGCTGGTACTGGGGAGACCCATGTCCTGAAGAATTGAAATATTTATGGGGAGCAAACTGGAATGGAGCTAATCCACCTTATTATATGAGATAAAATGAGAAAACTTGGAATTTATGTTGACCATATGAGAGATGATTTTGGGATATTTGTTAAGAAAGTTAAAAATTCTGGCTTTGATTATATTGCAACTCAGGACTCAATAGAATTTCTTAATTTAAGTGATTTTGAAAGGTTAAAATTTATAGAAAAAACAAGAAATATTTGTGAAAAAATTGGTTTAAAAAATATTGCTCATCATTCATGCCCTGTTCTTTTATCAATAGACCAAAATCAGAAAGAAAATTTAAAGAAACAATTTAAGTATATTGATGAGATAAAAAATTTAGATATATCTTTTTGGGTTCTTCATACTCGTTCAATAAAAGATATAGAAAGGCCATGGATAGAGATAGAAAAAATTGGACTTGAAAAATTTGATAAAATTTTTTGTTATGTATTAAAAGAAATCTGTCAATATGCTACTCAATACAAAATTTCAATAGCACTTGAAAATACCCCTTATCCTTATACAAAAAAAGTTGATGATATTCTTGAGATAATAGAAAAGGTCTCTATGGAAAATTTAGGAATATGTTTTGATTCAGGACACAGTCATATTTCTACAGATTCTGTTTATGATGAATTAGAGAAAACAGAAAAGAAACTTTTTACAACTCATTTTCACGATAATTTAGGGAATGAAAAAAAAGTTTTTATAGATGACAAAAATATTTCAAAATATGATTTACATCTCGTCCCCGGGCTTGGAATTATTAACTGGATTAAAGTGAACAAAATACTTGATAAAATTGATTATAAATATCCGGTAGTTTTTGAAGGAATAAGAGGGATAGAAAATGAAGATGAATTATTAGAAATAACAGTTAAATTATGGAGAAGTTTTGAAAAATTAAATAAGGAGGTCAAAAATGAGTAAAATTCATTTCTTTTTTATTTTTTTATTTTTCAGTTTTGCATTAGGGGAAGAAAAAAAATTAATATTTTCAGATGATTTCAGTGGAGAAAAAATATCAGATATCTGGAAACTTGATTCACCAACCTCATGGGAAATAAAAGATGGAATATTAAAAACAACAAAATATGGAGGTTCAGCAAGTATAAATAAGGAATTGCCAGAGGATATAATAATAGAAGCAAAAGTTATGCCAGTAGAACCAAATCCTGAATTTTCAGGTGGTTTTGGAGGAATAAATGTTTCAAATATAAATTTTGTAATAAGGAAAGATGGTTTCTGGTGGCCTTATAGAAAACCTGGTGATGAAAGATACTCAGGTGGATTTAAAAAAGCAGACATTGTTTTAAATAGATGGTATCAGTTTAAAATTATAAGAAAAACAGGGGGCTTATTTGAATGGTATGTAGATGGAGAGAAAATATGTGAATTGGTTGAACCTGCTATGAAAGGAGGTGTTGCTCTTACTGCATGGAGATTTAAGATGGCATATGATGATGTAAAAATTTATAAGTTAGAGACAGAAAAACAGGAAGGAAATTTGAATATAATAAGAAATTCTTCTTTTGAAATATTACAGGACAATTTACCCATTTACTGGTCTCCATTGGGTTCAATGATTTTAACTTATGGTGGGATGGAGAATTTTTTAAAATTATGGTGTGTAGATACAAATGAAAAATTTCATGGAAAACAATCATTAAGAATGGAAAAAGGAGGAGTTTATTCTTATTATTTCAGTGGCGAAAGGAGTACCCCTTATGTTTTTTCAGTTTATATGAAATCTGATAAGGAAAATTTACCTGTTGAACTTGCAATCTGGGAATGGAATACAGGAAAAACTTACAAGGCAGTAGTTAATGTGGATAAAGAGTGGAAGAGATATGTCTGTAAAGCAGAAACAAATCAGACAGGTTTTTTAAGGGTGAAAATAGAGATGAAAGGAGAAGGGATTTTATGGGTAGATGCAGTTAAACTTGAAAAAGGAGTAGAACCAACTGAATATACTTTATCCCCTTTTGATTTAGAAGAAGGCGAAGAAAAGAAAGAAGTTAAATTAGAAGAGTTTATAATAAAAAAAGTTGAAAAAGGTCCTGTAATAGATGGTGAATTAAATGATTCTGCATGGGATAAGAGTTTAAAAATAAAAGATTTTCTAATAGCAGGAGAAACTAGAGAAAAAATAGAACCAAAGGAAAAAACAGAAGCATATTTATGCTATGATGAAAATTCTCTTTATATTGCGTTTAAGTGTTATGATTCGCAAATAGATAAAATAAAAGCAACTGTTAAAGAAGATGGTGGTCCTGTATGGAATGATGATTGTGTTGAAATTTTTCTTGATACAAATCTTGATAGAAAAACATATTATCAGATTGCTATAAATTCTCTTGGTAAAATTAATGTTATTGATAAAGAAAATAATAAACCATTTGAAGGGAAAATAAATAGAGGAGTTTCAATAAAAAATGACCACTGGATTGTTGAAATTGGAATTCCCTTCTCTTCTTTAAATATTACAAACTTAACAGGTCAAACATGGGGATTCAATTTAGGCAGAGAAAATCATAAAATAAATGAATATTCCTGCACATCTGCGACAAAATATTTGAATTTTCATGATGTAGAAAATTATAATCTACTTGTTTTTCCTGAAAAGGATATATTCAAAAAATTTATAGTAGAGAAAAAGGAGGAGAAAAAACTTCCAAAGAAAGGGCCATTTATAGTTGATGGAAAACCATTTTTTGTATTCGCTCCTCTTGAACAATTTTTCTTTGGTTATAAATGGGCTTATAAAGAAGGGTGGGAAAATGAAATTGAGAAAAAGATAAAATTCTGGAAGGGTGAAGGATTTAGAAGTATTGTTGTTGTCAGTAAGATTTTTCCATATGAGGTTGCTGAAAATGGATGGACAAAACTTTTTGAATATGCAAATAAATATAATTTGAAAATAGTTGCCTGGCTTGGATTTAAACCAAAAGAAGGACTTGATAATAATTTTGAAAAGTTTATAGAGAAATTTAAGAATGAACCATCTTTGATTGCCTGGTGTGTAGCGGATGAACCGGAAATTCAACCAGATACCAAACCAGAAGAAATAATAGAATTGGTAAAAAGAACAAAGGAAGTAGATAAAAAACATCCTGTATTTGTCAATTATACTCCCATTGGTCCAAGTATAAAGTATGCAGGTCTTCCAGGAGATATTCTCTCAACTGATTTATATATTACTGCTGGAACAGGAAGACCTATAAGGGAGATAATAGAACTTGTGAAATTAAAGGATAAAATTGCAAGAGAAAAAAATATGTGGGTATGGATGTGGCTTGTTGGAAATAATATGTATAACCATTTTAGGGAACCATCAGCAGAGGAACAGGAAGCACAAACATATGGAGCAATTATTTCAGGATGCACAGGTCTTATGTATTTTTATGGAGAGATATTTGGCTATAAAAACTGGATGAAATTGAAACAGTTAAATAAAGAAATAGAAATACTTACACCTGTTATATTCAGTGAAGAAGTTGAAGGTATAGAAAGCAATAACAGTGATGTAATTATTACAGGAAGGAAATATTCAAACAAATATTATATCTTTGCGGTAAATATAAGCAATAAGGAAATTTCAGGGAAAATAAATTTACCAAAAGAGATTAAAAATTATAAGAAAGCAAAACTTGTTTTTGAAAATAGGGAAATAGAGATAAAAGATGGTATAATAATAGATAAATTTTTGCCTTATGAAAGACATGTTTATGAGATTTCAAATATGTAAAAATGAAAGATTTATTGATAGACCCTTTTAGAGAGGAAGTTTTAAAGGAAGGTATTGGCTCAATTAAAAAAATAATTGAAAAATATCCTCGTTTGAAAGGAGAACCTGCTTTTGACCCTGAACTTATAAAAGGAAATATTGAAAGGTTAAGAACAAATCCAGAAATAAATACAGGAGATGAATTTCTTGATTTATGTATTAAGACAGGACTTGCTCATATAGATGCTACATTTCAGGGAGACCATCCTAAATATGGAATAAAAAATTATGCACAAAATAGACATGATGGATTTCCGCCAGTAATAATTTCAGCAGTTGATGCTTTAACTTTATGGGGAATCAATGAAAGGGCAAAAGAAATTTTTAAATATTATGTTTTAAATTTTATAAAGGATGATGGCACAATAAATTATTATGGACCTTCAATAAGTGAATATGGACAATTATTAAACATTTCCTTTTTACTTATTGAAAGAACTGGAACTGATGGATGGTGGAAAGATTCTTTTATAAAATTAAATAAACTTGCATTTTATTTATATGATTTATGGGAAGAAGCACAGAAAGAGGATGGATTAATTGTTGGTGGTCCTGAAGCAGATGAAATAGAATTATATAAAAAAACAGGTAAATATTTCCATAATAATGCCTGGGTAGCAAAGGGATTTTTAAGATGGGCAGAAATATGTGAAAAAACAGGTTCTCTTCCAGAAAAAATTATTTTTAATTTTAAAAAAGCGGGTGAAAAAATTAAAAAAGATACAATTAATGCGATTGAAGAAATATGGCCTACAGATGAAAAGAATTACTGGTTACCTCCAAGAGTAGAACCAGTTGAAAAACCTAAATATTTAACAGAGACATGGGATTCCTCATATACAAATTATAGATACTGGCCTGAATTACTCTCAAGTAAAATTTTACCTTTTGATATGGCAAATAGAATAGTTGAGGCGAGATTGAATTTTGGGGGTCAATTCTGTGGTATGACAAGATTTATGGATAGAATTGATGACTGGCCTTTGTGTGATTATTTATATGGTTTATGGTATCTTGGAAGAAAAAATGATTTTTTAATTTCTCTTTATGGACATATATATTTTCATCAGGCAGAAGGTCATTTAACTGCTTATGAACAAGTTAGTTTTCCACCGGGTAAAGAAATTGCTCCTTACTGTCTGCCATCTCAACTTGTAGCAACAAGAGCAGGTAGATTATTGAATAAAAAATGAAAGAGAAATTTTATCTTTGGGCACATAAAGAAGGAATGCAGAATAATAGATGGGGTTTAAAAAAGGAATCAAAAATTTCTCCATTTGATGCATGTAAATATCTTGGTATAGAAAATATAATATTTGTTAGAGAATTTGGAAAACCAGAACCATCTGAATATGAAAAATATGCAGAAAGTTTTAAACCATTAAAAAAAGTTATATGGAGTATTGTAGGAGCAGGTTGTACTTATGAGGAAGGAGAAATTGAAAAAATAATTGAATTGAAGAAGAAATATAAAAATATAATAGGTGCAATAATGGATGATTTTTTTGTAAAAGAAAAACCACCTTTTAAACCAGAAGAGATTGTAGAAATAAAAGAGACACTTAATAAAAATGGGCTTGAACTCTGGACAGTTTTATATCAGCATCAACTTAATTTACCTGTAAAAGAATATCTTGAAAAATTTGATTTAATAACATACTGGATATGGAAGTCAGAGGGAATAAATGAACTTGAAAAATGTTTTGATGTATTCTGTGAAATTGTTCCTGATAAAAGAAAGGCACTTGGAATTTATATGTGGGATTATGGAAACAGCAAAGAGATGCAGATTGATTTATTTAAAAAAGAATGTGATACAGGATTAAAATGGTTAAAGGAAGGAAAAATAGAGGGAATAATATTTCTTGCAAGTTGTATAGTTGATTTAGACCTTGAAACAGTTGAATATGTTAAAAAATTGATTTCAAATATAAAATAATCACTTGACAAAATAAACAAATTTGTTTATTATTTTAAGTAATGGATATTGAGAGATTAAAAAAGAAAGCAGAAGAAGAAAAGGTTAGTATAAATCTAATTTTAAAAGAATACCTACAGGCAGTAACTCTTGATTTTTTCTTCAGAATTAATATGTTTGAAAATGTTGTTTTTCAGGGAGGGACTGCAATAAGGTTTTTTTATAATGGGATTAGATATTCAGAAGATTTGGATTTTGTTTTAAGGAAAAAAAGTATTTCAACCTTGAACAGTATAGATAAAAATATTAAAAAAATTTCAACTTTTTTTGAAAAAAATGTTCCTATTGTGAAAAAATGCCGGTTAAAAATTCAAAAAGAAAGCGAGATTTTAAAAAGATATATTATAATTTCAGATATTGAGATTTTAAATATGAAAGACAAGACCAGAATTGAAATTGGTCTTGTTCCTTCCTATACAGAGCAGATATCTTTTTTAAGAAATGAATATTTGCCTTTCCCTCCATTGGTTGTTGTTGAAAAAGTTGAAGAAATTTTAGTTGATAAAATTGTATCTTTTGGAGGAAGAAATTATTTAAAAGGAAGGGATATCTGGGATATTTATTTCTTAAAGGAGAAATTAAATGTAAAAACAGGAGAGAAGGAAGAGAAAATACTTGAGAAAAAAATAAAGGACTATGGAATGGAAAAAGGCAAATTTGAGGATAAATTTTCAAAAAATTTAATTCTTTTGAAAGAAAAAGGGAAAGAGATTTTATTAAATGAGATAAAAAAATATCTTCCATTGAGTTATTATGAAAATTTCAAGAAGGAATGTCTGGATATATGCGAAAATACATTTAAATTTTTATCAGGGATTTTAAAATGAAAACAAGTGATTGGCTAAATTTTTTTAAAGAAAATAAAGAAATTAAAATATTTCATATAAGACATCTGTATTTACTCACAAAAATTCAAGTTCATTCTTTAAGAGTGGAGTTAATGCGCCTGGTTAAAAAGGGCATTTTGAAAAGAATTTGTAAAGGTTATTATGCAAATCCTTTTAATCCACCTTCAATTGAAGAAATTGCAACCCAAATTTATTATCCTTCATATATTTCTTTGGAATCAGCCCTTTCTTACTGGGGAATTTTAAGTCAGATGCCAAGAGTATTAACAATGGTAACAATAAAACTTCCATATAAGATGAAGACAAGTTTTGGGATTATTGAATACAGACAGATTAAGAAAGAATATTTCTGGGGATTTATAAGAAAAGATAATTACTTTATTGCAGAAAAAGAGAAAGCACTTGCTGACTATATTTATTTTAATAGAAATATTTGTGATTTTTCAGAATTTCATCTTGAAGATATAAAAAAGAAAAAGTTTGAAAATTATATTAAAAAAATGAAAATTGAGGAATCAGAGGTTAAAAAATGGATTATGTATTTATAGATATAGATGGAACAATAACTGATAATAATCCGAAAAGAAAATATCCTGAAGAAAAACTTGTATGGAATAATCCTGTTTTTGGAGTTATAAGGGATGTGATGGTTGAAGAGGGATGGAATGAAGACGAAGCAAAAAAGAAAATAGAAGAGTATGCTACAAAAATTATCTGGTGGGATTATCCTGATTTTATTGCAGAATTTAATTTGCCTGTTGAAAAAACATGGGAAAGAATTTACAATTGGCACAATGAATATAAAATAGTTTATACAGACACAGTTGAATTGATAAAGGAATTATATAGAAAGGGTAAAAATTTATTTATAGTGAGTAATAATCCAATAGTTGGCTGTTTATTAAATTTAAAGGTCGCAGGTCTTGGTGATATAACTGGCTCTAAATATTTTAAAAGGATTCTTGGAGCAAATATTTTAAGGGGTCAGAAACATCAAATTGATTTATGGAAAAGAGCAATTGCACAAATTGGAGTTGAGCCAGATAAAATTGTAAATATTGGGGATAATATTAAAGAGGATGGAGAAATGCCAAAAAAAGCAGGAATAAAAAGATGTTTTATTATAAGAAGGAATGAAGCAGAAAAGAAAGAAGATGGAATAATTATTGTTGAAAGTCCTATCTCTATTTTAAAATATTTTTAGTTTATTCCTTTGAAATTATAAAAAGAACCTGACCAAATTCAACTGGTTTTCCATTTTCTACAAGTATTTCTTTAACAATTCCATCATAGTCAGATTTTATTTCATTCATTACCTTCATTGCTTCAATTATACATAAAATATCACCCTTTTTAACTTTTTGACCTTGCTGAACAAAAGGAGGACTTGTTGGAGAAGGTGCTCTATAAAATGTTCCAACCAAAGGTGATTTAACATAAATAATATTTTCAACTTCCTGTGATGACTGTTTTGATTCTTCCAGAATTTTATTTATGTTTATCTCAGGTCTATCCTCAGTTATTTTACCTTCAAGAATTTCTTTGCCCTTTTTACTTAGAATTAAATGAAAATCTCCTTTTTTAACTTCAAGATATTCAAGTCCATATTCTTTCATAAAATCTGCATAAATTTTAATTTCTTCCGGTTTCATTTTATACCCTTGTTATATATTCTCCGGTCCTTGTATCAACTTTTATAATATCTCCAACTTCAATAAATAAAGGGGTCTGAACAATAAGACCTGTTTCAACCTTAACTTTTTTCTTTCCTCCCTGAACAGTATCTCCTTTATAACCTGGCTCTGCCTCTATCACTTTCAATTCAACAACAAAAGGTAGTTTTATATCTATTATTTTTCCCTTATAAAAAAGACCTGTAACTTCAATATTCTCCTTCAAATAAAATTTTTTATCTCCTATTGTTTCCTTACTTAAATTAAATTGTTCAAAGGAGATGTTATCCATAAAATAATATGTTTCTCCATCAGAATAAAGATAGATAAGCGGTATTTCTTCAAGTATAATAAGATTAACTTCTACATCGCTTCTGAAACTAAATTCTACTCCTTTTCCTGTATCAATTTCAACTGCCTTTATTTTTACAATACCTCTTCTCTGCTGCTGAACAACATGAGTCGCACTTTTAACTATGTATAACCTCCCCTCATATTCAAAAACATTACCCTCTTTTAAATCAAGAACATTCATAGAAAAAATTATATCATAAAAATTGAAATTTGGAAATTTTTGACATAATAAAAAAAGTTTTATAAAATTAGTTTGTAATTAAGGAAAAAAAATGAAAGGTGCACAAATTTTTGTTGAATGTTTAAAAAGGGAAGGAGTTGAAGTTATATTTGGTTATCCAGGTGGGGCTGTTTTACCTTTATGTGATGTTTTATATGATAGTGGAATAAGATTTATTTTAACAAGACATGAACAGGGTGCTGCACATGCTGCTGATGGATTTTCCCGCTCCTCTGGAAAAGTTGGAGTATGCCTTGCTACAAGTGGTCCTGGAGCAACAAATCTTGTAACAGGAATTGCAACTGCTTATATGGATTCAGTTCCAATTGTTGCAATTACAGGCCAGGTCGCAACTCACTTAATTGGTAATGATGCATTTCAGGAAGTTGATACAACAGGTATAACAAGACCAATAACAAAGCATAATTATTTAATAAAAGATGTATCAGAAATACCAAGAGTTGTAAGAGAGGCATTTTATATTGCAAAGACAGGTAGACCCGGTCCTGTCTTAATTGATTTTCCTGTTGATATTCAGAGAAAAGAAGGTGAATTTTACTGGCCTGAAAAGGTAGAATTAAGGAGTTATAAGCCAAAATATGAAGGTCACCCACTTCAGATAAAAAGGGCATGGGAATTGATTGAAAGTTCAAAAAGGCCTGTATTGATATGTGGTGGAGGAGTTATAATTTCAAATGCAAGTGATGAATTGAAAAAATTTGTTGAAAAAACAGAGATTCCATTTGTTTTTACTCTTATGGGACTTGGTGCTCTTGATGTAGAAGCCCCTTTATCACTCGGTATGATTGGTATGCATGGGACAAAATATGGAAATTATGCAGTAAGTGAATGCGACCTTTTGATTGCGATTGGCTGTAGATTTGATGATAGAGTTACAGGTAAAATTGATGAATTTGCTCCAAATGCAAAAATAATTCATATAGACATAGACCCCTCTGCAATAAGTAAAAATGTCCCTGTTGATGTCCCAATAGTTGGAGATGCAAAAAATGTTTTAAAAAAATTGAATGAAATGGCAAGAAAACTTGATATAGATGAATGGAGAAAAAAAGTAATGGAATGGAAGGAGATGTATCCTTTAAAATATGAAATGGATGGATTAAAACCACAATATATAATTGAAAAAATTTCTGAATACACAAAAGGAGATGCAATTATATGCACAGAGGTTGGACAGAATCAGATGTGGACAGCACATTATTACAAATTTAAAAAACCAAGAACATTAATTACATCTGGAGGACTTGGAACAATGGGATTTGGTTTTCCTGCTTCAATTGGTGCTAAAGTTGCAAATCCTGATAAGATAGTTATAGATATTGCTGGAGATGGTAGTATTCAGATGAATATTCAGGAACTTGCAACTGCTGTCTCAAATAAAATCCATGTTAAGGTTTTCATTTTAAATAATTGTTATCTTGGAATGGTAAGACAATGGCAGCAACTTTTTTATAATAGGAGATATGCTTTTACCTGTCTTGAAGGAGGTCAACCTGATTTTGTTAAACTTGCTGAAAGTTATGGAGCAATTGGATACAGGGTTAAAACAAAGGAAGAATTTGATAAGATTTTACCGATTGTTTTAGAGGAAAAAGAGAAAGTTGTTTTTGTTGATTGCAGAGTTACTCCTGAAGAAAATGTATTTCCAATGGTTCCTGCTGGTGCTTCTTTAAAAGAAATACTTGATGGGCTTGCATAAATGGAGGGTATATGGGAAAAAATAATAATGAAAATCAACAGCCACATATTATATCGGTAACAGTAGAAAATAGATTTGGTGTTCTTGCGAGGATAGCAGGTCTTTTTTCAGCAAGGGGTTATAATATTGATAGTTTATGTGTTGCAGAGACAGAAGACCCATCTATATCAAGGATGACAATTGTTGTTAAAGGAGATGAAAAAATACTTGAACAGATTTATAAACAGTTGAATAAATTAATAGATGTGATAAAAGTTCAAGATTTAACAAAAGAAGAGCATATTGAAAGGGAACTTGCTCTTATAAAAGTAAATACTTCAAATTTTAATGAAAAACAGGAAGTGATGCAACTTGTTAATATTTTCAGAGCAAAAATTGTTGATGTGGGTAAAAAAACATTGACAATTGAAATTTCAGGGAGTAATTCTAAAATAAGGGCTATGCTTGATTTATTAAAAGGTTTTGGAATTAAGGAGATTATAAGGACTGGAAGAATAGCAATTTCAAGAGAATTTAAATGAAAAGGAGGAAGACATGGCAAAAATTGAAGAAAAAATAAAAAAATTACCTACAGAATTACAAAAAGAAGTTGAAGATTTTATAGATTTTTTGCTCCGGAAAAAGAAAAAGAGACAGAAGAAAATACCAAATTTAGATTGGATAGGAGGTTTAAGAGAATTGAGAGATAGATATACTTCTCTTGAATTACAAAAAAAAGCACTTGAATGGAGAGATTGATGAAATATCTTCTTGATACAAATATAATTATTGAAGGACTTTTAGGCGGAAAGAAAGGAGAAGATGTGAAAAATTTATTCAAAAAGGTTGATATATTTTTAATGGCAATAACAGATCTATCTCTCCATTCAATTGGCATCATCTTATTCAGGTTTAAGAAAAAAGATTTATTTTTTTCTTTTATTAAGGATACAATTTATAATGGAATGGCAGTTCTTTCTTTGGAAATAGAGAATTTTAAAAAATTGTATTTTTTTTCTGAAAAATTTAATATAGATTTTGAAGATGCTTATCAATATGCGATTGCGGATAAATATAATCTCACAATAATAAGTTTTGATAAGGATTTTGATAGAACAGAAAGAAAAAGAATACAACCCGTTGATATTTTAAAATAAAGGGGAGGTAAATATGGCAAAAATTTATTATGATAAGGATGCTGATTTAAAGTTCTTGAAGGATAAAGTAGTTGGAATTATTGGATATGGTAGTCAGGGAAGGGCTCATTCATTAAATTTAAGGGATAGTGGTTTAGATGTTATTGTAAGTGAACTTGAAGGAACTCAAAATTATGAGAAAGCGAAAAAGGATGGATTCCAACCGATTTCAGCAGATCAACTTACAAAAAAAGCAGATGTTATAATGATTCTTGTTCAGGATAATGTCCAGCCATATGTTTATGAGAGTCAAATTGCTCCTAATTTAAAAAAAGGTAAATATATTGGTTTTGCTCATGGTTTTTCTATCCATTATAGTCAGATTGTTCCACCTAAAGATGTTAATGTTTTTATGGTTGCACCAAAAGGACCTGGAGACCTTGTAAGAGACCAGTTTACAAAAGGTGAAGGTGTTCCATGTCTTGTTGCAGTTTATCAGGACCCAAGTGGAGATACTTTAAAAGTAGGACTTGCTTATGCAAAAGGGCTTGGTGGAACAAGATGTGGAGTGGTTGAAACAACATTTAAAGAAGAAACAGAAACAGATTTATTTGGAGAGCAGGTAATATTATGTGGTGGTGTAACTTCTTTAATTAAGGCCGCCTTTGAAATTCTTGTTGAAGCAGGTTATCAGCCAGAGGTTGCCTATTATGAAACATGCCATGAACTTAAACTTATTGTTGATTTAATTATTGAAAGAGGAATTCAGGGAATGAGGCAAGTTATAAGTGATACAGCAGAATATGGAGATATGACAAGGGGACCAAGAGTTATTAATGAGAGTGTAAAGGAAGAGATGAAGAAAATATTAAAAGAGATACAGACAGGAGAATTTGCAAGGGAATGGATACTTGAAAATAGAGTTGGAAGGCCAGTATTTAATGCATTAAGAAGACAATCAGAAGAACATTTAATAGAAAAAGTCGGGAAGAAAATGAGGGATATGATGCCCTGGCTTAAAAAATGAGGACATTTATAGGAATTGATTTGCCAGAAGAAATAAAGTTAAATTTAAAAGAAGTTGTTGATAGATTAAAAAAAATAAAAGAAGCAAAACCAGTAAAAATTGAGAATCTACATATAACATTAAAATTTCTTGGGGAAGTTGAAGAAAAAGAAATTGAGAAAATAAAAGAAAGGTTAAAAGAATGTGCTAAAAATTTTAATAGTTTTGATGTTGAAGTAAAGGGGGTTGGTGTATTTCCTTCAGAAAAAAAAGTAAGGGTCTTATGGATTGGTGCTCTGGATGATGGATATTTGAAAAAACTAAATAAAAAAATAGAAGAGGAAATGGAAAAATTTGGATTTGAAAAGGAGAAAGAATTTGTTTCCCATATAACAGTTGCAAGATTTAAAAGTGTTCCAAATTTAAATCTCATAAAAGATTTAATTGAAAAATATAAAGATTTTCTATTTGGTAAATTTTCTGTAAAAAATTTCCAACTTTATGAAAGTAAATTAACTCCTGATGGTCCAGTATATAAAATAATTGAAAATTTTGAATTTGACTGATAAAATAAATAAAGGAGGTGAGAAAAATGGATAAGGAAAAGGCACTTGAAATGGCAATATCTCAGATTGAAAAGGAATTTGGCAAAGGTTCTATAATGAAACTTGGAGAAAGAAAATTAATGGATGTTGAGGTTATCCCAACTGGAGCAATTTCACTTGATATAGCACTTGGAGTTGGAGGAATACCAAGGGGAAGAATAACAGAAATTTTCGGTCAGGAATCAAGTGGAAAAACAACTCTTGCTCTTGAAATACTTGCACAGGCGCAGAAACATGGAGGAACTGTTGCTTTTATTGATGCTGAACATGCACTTGACCCTAATTATGCAAAATCTCTTGGAGTAAATATTGAGGATTTACTTGTAAGTCAACCAGATACAGGAGAGCAGGCACTTGAAATAGCAGAAGCACTTATAAGAAGTAATGCAATAGATGTTGTTGTCATTGATTCAGTTGCAGCACTTGTTCCGAGAGCAGAACTTGAAGGAGAAATGGGAGATAGTGTTATGGGACTGCAGGCACGACTAATGTCTCAGGCATTGAGGAAACTCACAGGATACATAAGTAAATCAAAAACAGCAGCAATTTTTATAAATCAGGTAAGGGAAAAGATTGGTGTATTTTTTGGCAATCCAGAAACAACTCCAGGGGGTCGTGCTTTAAAATTCTATGCATCTGTTCGTCTTGAGGTAAGAAGAATTGATAGCATAAAGAAAGGAAATGATATAGTGGGAAGTAGAATTAAGGTTAAAGTTGTTAAAAATAAAGTTGCCCCTCCATTTAAAGAAACAGAACTTGATATTTATTATGGTCAGGGTGTTTGTAAAGAATCTTCATTAATTGAAGCAGCAGTAAATTATGGAGTTATTGAGAAAAAAGGAAGTTATTATAATTATGAAGGGAAAACCCTTGGTCAGGGAATTGAAAATATAATTGAAAACTTAAAGAAAAATAAAAGTTTATATGATGAAATAGAGAAGAAAGTTAGAGAAAAGGCAGGTTTAATAAAGCAAAATAAAAAGGAAGGGTAAGATGAAAGAAATTAATGTTGCTCTAATCGGTTATAAATTTATGGGTAAGGCACATTCATTTGCTTATAAAAATGTGGAACTTTTTTTTGATTTACCCTGTAAAATTGTTATGAAAGTTATATGTGGTAGGACTGAAAAGGCAGTAAGTCAGGCAAGAGAAAAATTTGGATGGGAAGAATATGAAACTGACTGGAGAAAGGTTGTTGAAAGGAAAGATATAGATTTGATTGATATAACAACTCCACCAAATGCACATAAAGAAATAGCAATTGAGGCAGCAAAAAATGGGAAAATAGTATTCTGTGAAAAACCACTTGCCTCAACTCTTAAAGATGCCTATGAAATGCTTGAGGCAGTTGAGAAATATAAAGTTAAAAATGCAATATGTTTTAATTACAGGAAACTTCCTGCTACATCCCTTGCCAAAAAACTTATTGAAGAAGGTAAAATTGGGAAAATTTATCATATGAGAGCAGTTTATTTACAGGACTGGATAATTGACCCTGATTTTCCACTTGTATGGAGATTGCAGAAAAGTATTGCTGGAAGCGGTGCTCATGGTGATTTGAATGCTCATTTAATAGATATGGCAAGATACCTTGTTGGTGAATTTGATGAAGTAATTGGAATGAGTGAAACATTTATTAAGGAAAGACCAATTTTAAAAGAAAAGGAAGAACTTGAAACAGGCCTTGGAGAATTTAAGGAAAAGACAGAAGAAAAAGGTAAAGTTGATGTTGATGATGCAACAATATTTCTTGCAAGGTTTAAAAATGGAGCAATTGGTTCATTTGAAGCAACAAGATTTGCTCCTGGAAGAAAAAATGGTCAGAGATTTGAAATTAATGGAAGCAAGGGAAGTATTGTCTTTAACCTTGAAAGATTAAATGAACTTGAATATTATAGTAGAGATGATGAAAAGGAAGGAACTGCTGGATTTAGAACAATAATTGCAACAGACCCATCACATCCATATGCTAAAAACTGGTGGCCAGCAGGTCATATAATTGGATATGGTGAAAGTTTTGTAAATATGGTTGCAGATATTATAAATGCAGTAAGTAAGGGTGAAAATCCAAGTCCCAATTTCTATGATGGGGTTAAATGTCAGGAAGTTCTTGAAGCAGTTGAAAAGTCAATAAAAGAGAAAAGATGGGTTAAGATAGAAAGTAAAATTTAATATCTATTTTTCTATTTCTGCAATTTTTGTATTTATTTTTCTTATTACATCTGGCTTGAATTTTGGTTTTCTTGAATATGTATAAAGACCATTTACTTCCTGTTCAACATCATATAATTGAGTATAACAGAAACCACATATTTTTGGATGATTTAATAAAATTTCTGTTAATTTTCTATATCTTTCAATAAATTCTTCTTTTGTCCTTGGTCTTTCTCCGTATCCCCATCCATCTTTTATACCCTCTTCATCCCACCATATCCCTCCATATTCACTAACCCAGTATGGCTGTCCTTTATAAGGTGCATCATAATCAGGGAAATTCTGCCAAACTTTATCTTTAATTTTAAATTCTTCAAAGTCATTCTTAAATTCCTCTGGATTCTGTTTATAATTATGGCAGTCATAAATATCTGTTTCTACATGAATATAACCAGAAGTATCAATTACAGGTCTTGTTTTATCAATCTTTTTTGTAATTCTATATAATGTCCTAACAAGTTCGTTATCCTGATATATTGAAGTTTCATTTAAAGGACACCAGCCAATAATTGAAGGATGATTAAAATCTCTATCTATTACATCTATCCATTCCTTTATTAATGTCCCAAATGAATCAGAACTTATTCCATTTTTTATTCCCCAGTTTGGATATTCTCCCCAGACAATATAACCAAGTTTATCTGCCCAGTATAAAAATAATGGTTCAAAAACTTTTTGATGAAGTCTTGCTCCATTAAATCCCATATCCTTTGCAATTTTAATATCATTTATTATGGCTTCTTGGTCTGGTGCAGTATAAATTCCATCTGGATAATAACCCTGGTCAAGAACCATTCTCATAAAAATTGGTTTTCCATTTAATAGAATTTTTTTATCCTTTATCTCAATTTTTCTAAAACCAAAATATGATTCAATCTCATCTTCAATTTCCCCATTTGAATATAAATAAAATTTAACTTTGTAAAGGAATGGGTTTTCAATTGACCATGGTATAAAATTTTTTATATTGAAATTCAAAAATGTAATATCCTTTCCATAACCTGTTTTCTCATCAATTTTCTTATCTTCTTCATATATTTCAATCTTAACTTTGCCTTCTCCTTTAATATTTAATAAAAAGAGAACATTGCCACTATCAAAATCTGGATATATTTTAAAATTTTCAATATAGTTTTTCCCGGTCGTTTCAAGATAGACAGTTTGCCATATTCCTGTTACTCTTGTATAATAACATCCATATGAATTATATTTCTGGGATTGTTTTCCACATGGTTGTAAAAGAGTTCTATTATCATCATATGCATTTAAAACAATTGTATTTTCTCTTTCAATAAAATCTGTAATATCAAATTTAAAAGGAGTATAACCACCTATATGACTGCCAGCATATTTCCCATTTATCCATAATTTTGTTAAAAAATCAACTGCACCAAAATTCAAAAATATCCTTTTTCCTTTCCAGTTTTCAGGAATTTCAATTTTTCTCTTATACCATACTGAAACCATAAAATCTTTATTTTCAATTCCAGATAATTTACTTTCAGGACAGAAAGGAACAATTATTTTTTCTTTAAATTTTTTTGTGGGTTCATAATAACCTCTCTCAATTCCTGTATTTGATGTATCAATTTCAAATTCCCACTCTCCATTTAAGTTTATCCAGTTTTCCCTTTTAAAATCAGGTCTCGGATATTCTTTTCTCATATCCTTCTCCTTTCTTTAATCTAACATTAAAAATCTTAAAAAAATTAAAATCTATTCAATTCAGCAGGTATTTCAATAAAATCTTTATCATCCCTTAAACTCTGCCATTTTTCTTTTTCGCCTTTAAGATAGTAATCAAAAAAACTTTCAACAAATTCAACCGCCTTTCCACCAAAACTTTTTCCCATCAACTTCTCCATAAACAACATCTTTAATAACTTCAACATTTTCTTAAATTCTGGCTAAAAAGAGAATTTAAAATGAATAAAATTATTAAGATTAAAATTTTAAGTTTCATTTTTCAAATCCCTTCTGATTATTATATTTTAAATTTTGGAAATTTACAACTTTGGTTAAAATTGGAATTTTAGAAAAATTGAATTAAAATTAAAAGATGTGTAAAAATTACAGAATTTTATTGACACTTGTATTTATATTATTTGGGAAAAAAACTGAAGCAAAAAGGGAGAAGAAAATGGAAGAAATTTTGTATGTTTCAAAAGATGGAAATGATAGTTTTTCTGGAAGAATACCTGAAAGAAAAAAGAATGATGGACCATTTTTAACTTTACAGAGGGCAATTGATGAGATTTTAGATATTAAAAAGAAAAATGGTGGGAAATTAAAAAGAAAGATTTTAATTTTAATAAGAGAAGGAACATATTTCATAGATAAGCCAGTAGAGATAAGACCAGAGCATTCAGGAACAGAAGAGTTTCCAGTTATAATAAAACCATATGGAAATGAGAAAGTTATAATAAGTGCTGGCGAAAAATTGAAAAATTTTAAAGAAGAAGTAATAGATGGGGAAAAATTTTCTGTTTTTAAAATAGATAGAGAAATAAGGAATTTGTGGCTTAATAATAAAAGAATTTATAGAGCAAGATTTCCTGAAAATGGATATTTAAAAGTTATAGGTTTATGTGAAGAAGATGAAAAGAAAAACTGGAATGAGGGAGTTTTCAAATTTAAATTCAATAAAGGAGATATTAAAAAATGGCCTGATTTTAAAAATGGAGAAATTATTCTTATGTGTAAGTGGAGTGAATCAAGATTGCCTATTAAAGAAATTTATGAAGAAAAAGGAATTGTTGAGTTTGAAAAAAGGAGTATATGGAAACCACAGAAGGATGACCTATATTATATTGAAAATATATTTGAATTTATTGAAGAAAATAGATGGTATTTGGATAAAAATTTTATTTATTTTTATGGAAAGATTGACAGGGATTATGAATTGATAGCACCGAAATTTGAAAATGTTTTAAAGATAAAAGGAAATCCAGAAGAAAATAAATATGTTGAAAATATCCATTTTTATAATTTAACTTTTTCCCATACTGAGTGGTATTTTCCTGAAAAAAGTTTAAGAGGAGAAAATGTTGGTGGATTTGCACAGGCAGATATTGAGGTTCCAGGAGCAATAATTTGTGAAGGTATGAGAAACTGTAAATTTGAAAATTGCGAAATATCACATACAGGAACTTATGGAATTGAATTTGGTAAAGGATGCCAGAATAATAAAATTATTAAGTGTAAGATTTATGATATTGGAGGAGGTGGAATAAAGATAGGAGAAAGGATTGTAAGAGATGAAAAAAATTTACAGACATATGGAAATGAAATAAATGGTTGTATTATTAAAGATGGAGGGATTATTTTTCACAGTGCAGTTGGTATATGGATAGGTCAGAGTTATGGAAATATTATTGAGAGAAATGAAATTTGTGATTTTTATTATACAGGGATAAGTATTGGATGGACATGGGGATATGGTAAATCAATTGCAGAAGGTAATATTGTTAAATTTAATTGTGTTCATCATATAGGTAAAAAAAGTAATGGAGATGGTCCAATTTTAAGCGATATGGGAGGAATATATACACTTGGAATTCAGGAAGGAACTATAATAAAAAATAATATTTTTCATGATATTTATGGATACTGGTATGGTGGATGGGGAATTTATTTTGATGAAGGAAGCAGTTTTATAATTGCAGAAAATAATCTTGTTTATAACACAACACATGGTGAATTTCATCAGCATTATGGTAAAGAGAATATTGTAAGGAATAATATTTTTGCATTTGGAAGAGACCAGCAGATGCAAGTATCAAGACCAGAAAACCATAAAAGATTTACATTTGAAAGAAATATTGTTATAGGAGATACAGAAAAATGGATTTTTGGTGGAATAGATTTTAATTTTGTATTTGATAATAATCTTTATTTTAGAATAGGTGGAAAGGGAATGAAAATATTTGACTGGAGCGGGAAGGTTTATACTTTTGATGAATGGAGAGAAAAAGGGATGGATAAAAATACAATAATTGAAGACCCTTTATTTTACAATTTAGAAAAATTTGATTTCAGATTAAAGAAAAACTCACCTGCCTTTAAAATTAACTTTAAAGAATTTGATTTACCTTAATAATTATAATTTCTGGAGATTTAAAAATTTGTAGTAAAGCCCTTTCTTTTCAAACAATTGCTGGTGGGACCCTTCTTCAAAAATTTTGCCATTTTCAAGAACTATTATTTTATCTAAATTTTTAACTGTTGATAATCTATGGGCAATAATAAAAGCAGTTTTTTCTGACATTATCCTTTCAATTGCCTTCTGAACAATTTCTTCTGATTCACTATCAAGAGATGCAGTTGCTTCATCAAATATTAAAATTTGAGGATTTTTATATATTGCCCTTGCTATTGAGATTAATTGTTTCTGCCCGCCTGATAAATCAACTCCCCTTTCTCCAATGATTGTATTTTCTTTTTCTGGAAGTTGTTCTATAAAGTTTTTAAGTCCAACCATTTCTATTACTTCATCAAATCTTTTTTTGTTTTCATCTCCAAATGTTATATTTTCCTTTATTGTTCCATAAAAAATCACTGGTTCCTGAGGCACATATCCTATATAACTTCTATAAGAATTCAATTTAAAATTTTTTATATTTTTCCCATCAATAATTATTTCACCGGAAACAGGGTCATAAAATCTCAAAATTAAACCTACTAAAGTGCTTTTTCCTGAGCCAGTCCTTCCTACAATACCTATTTTTTCTCCCTTATTAACAGTTAAATTTATATTTTCAAGAACAAAATTTTTATCATATGCAAAAGAAACATTTTTAAATTCAATCCTTTCCTTCAACCCATCAAAAATTTCCTTCCCTTCATCATCAACTTTTGATTTATAATCAAGTATATAATATATTCTTGGTAAGGCAGAACTTGAATGTTTAATATTTGCATATGTCTGCATAATTGTTTTTAATGGACTTATTATTGAAAAAAGTGAAAAGAAAAATAAGAATAAAAAACCAGAAGAGATTTCTCCTTTTACAATTTTTGTTCCACCATAATATATAAGATAACTTGAGGCAAAAACTCCTGAGAATTCAATAAAAGGAGATATAAGGAGTGTTCTCTTATTTATTGAAAGGACTATCTTAAAAATATTCTCATTATTTTCTCTGAATTTATTTATAAAATTTTCTTCCTGATTGTATGCCTTTATAACCTTATATCCAAAAATACTCTCATTTATGATATTTGCAATACCTGCATATGCTTCCTGAATTGATTTACCGAGTTTTCTCAATTTCTTTGTTAGATTCAAGACAGGGGTAAGGATTAAGGGATAAATGAAGATAGATATTAAACTGAATTTCCAGTCAATAAGAAAAATTATTATAAGATAACTTAAAACAAGTAAAATAGGGAATAGAAAATTGGGAAAAAATGACTCAAAAATAACGTTTAAAAGTCCAACATCATAAACAATCCTTGTTGTAAGTTCGCCTGTTTGTTTCTTTGAAAAAAAATCAAGAGAAAGATTTAGAAATTTTTCATATATTTTTTCCCTTAAATCAGTTGAAATTCTTGTTGAAAAGACCCTAAAAAAATAATTTGCAAGGAAAATAAAAAGTCCTTTTAAAAAAAATGCAATTATCATGAAAAAAATCAAGTATTTCAGTATTAAAAGTGGAGGGAAGGAATTTAGTTTGGTAATAAGTGATTGTAATTTTAAACTTATAAAATAAGGTAGATTTGATGGCAATGTTATTTTTCTCTGTGATAGAACCCTATCCATAAGAGGCACAATTGTTGATAATGAGACACCATTTAATGAGATACTTAAAATTGAAAAAATAATTCCAAGAAAAAGATATTTCCAGTCAATTTTCAGATAATTTTTAATCTTAATGTATTCTTTCCACATTTTCAATTATAAATTTTGCAATATTTTTACTTACTTCTTTTTCCTTTACAATTTCTTTCAATTTTTTAAAACATCTCATCTCTTCATCATATAATTTCTTCTTTTCAATTAATTCAAAAGTATCTTCAATTACCCTTTCTATTTTAAAAAACTGTATATATTCAGGAATTATTTTTTTCCCGACAATTATATTTACCGGACTTATTATATTTAATTTTACCACCAATTTTGCAAAAACATAATTTAAAAAAGAAGTTCTATAAAAAACAATCATTGGTTTTTCAAAATATGCAACTTCAAGATTAACTGTTCCTGAGACAGCAAAAATCAAATCGCTATTGTTTATAAGAAGGTATAAATCATCAATAATTTCAAAATCAGAAAAATCTTTAAAAATCTTTTCAATATATTTTTTAAAATTTTCATCAGAGGATGAAATTAAAACATCCAATTCAAATTTTTCCTTCAATTTTTCAACCACTTTCTTCATCACAGGCAAATTATATTCAATCTCTTCTTTTCTACTTCCAGGTAAAATTCCTATTTTAATTTTCCCATTCTTTTTTCTCTCAAAATCCTTATATTTTATAAGGTCAATAAATGGATGTCCAAAATAATAATTTGGTATATTTTCTTTTTTGTAAATTTCTTTTTCAAAAGGGAAAATTGGTATTACAAAATCAATATATTTTCTTAAAATTTCTATTCTTTTATAATTATGAGCCCATATTTTTGGAGGAATATAATAAATTGTTTTAAATTTTCTTTTTAATCTTTTTGCAACTTCAAGATTAAATCCTGGATTATCTATAAAAATAATTAAATCTGGTTTTTCTTCTTTTATTTTTTTAACCACCCTTTTTAAGAATTTGAAATATGAAAATATTTTTTTCAAAACACCTGTAAATCCCATCTGTCCAAAAGGAACATTTTTTATTAAATCAACTCCACATTTTTCCATTTCTTTACCGCCAACTCCAAAAATAAAAATATCCTCTCTTAATTTCTTTAACTCTCTGCATAAAACTCCTGCATAATTATCACCTGATTTTTCACCAGCAAGTATACAAATTTTCCTTGACATTTTTTAAGTTTATTATATTATATTTACTATGGAAATTAAAAATCCAAAACCAGAAGATTATGAAAAAATATTAAGATTTCTTGAAGATGTTTATGGTCATTCCTATAATTTCTTTCCATTTGCATACCCACATGTCTATAAAAAAGAAAATGTAGATTTTGATAATATTTTTATTATAGAAAAAGATGGAAAAATATGTTCGCTTGTCAGAAACTTCCCAATAAATACAATTCAAAATGGAATAAAAGTTAAATTTGGAGGTATTGGTTCTGTTTCTACTGATTATAATGAAAGAGGCAAAGGATATATGACAATTTTATTGAATGAAGCGATTAAAAAAATGGAAAAGGAGGGTTATCCTCTTTCAATTTTATGGGGAGATAGACACAGATATATAAATTTTGGCTATGAATATGCTGGTAAAGTCATAACACTTTCAATTACAACAAGAGGATTTGAAAAAACAAAAATAAATTCAGTTAAAACAAAAAGATATCTTGGAGAAAAAAATATTCTTGAAAAAATAATTGAAACATATAACAGAAAAAATTATAGAATTGAAAGGGATTATAATTATTTTGTTGAAATTTATAAAAAAATAAGAACCGCAACATATTACACAGAAGAAAATAATGAATTTGCATATATTGTTATAGATGAACTTGGCCCTGAAACAAAAATTTATGAATATGGAGGAAATCCAATTTTAATACTCGGGATTTTAAAATATCTTTCAGAAAGGTTTGGGAAAATTAAATTTTTAATTGACTTCCCTGATTTTTCTGATATCCCTGAAATAATTCTTTCAAGTTCCTCTTACTGGAATATCTCACCAGCAGGAATGATAAAAATTGTCTCTTTGAGGAAAATAATTGAAACATTTTTACCTCTGATTGAAAAAAATATGAAAGAAAATGATGAAATTCTGTTTGAGATTAAAGATAAAGAAAAAGTTGGAATAAGGAAAGAAAATGGCAAAATAAAATTTATTGAAAAAAGTGAAAATTGTATAATATTGACTGAACCAGAGATGGTAAGATTATTTTTTAATGTATCAGAAATAGGGGTTAAAATTGATGAGAAGTTAAAAAAAATAATTAGAAGTTTCTTACCAATAAACATATTTTTTCCAATTTTAGACCACATTTAAAAGGAGGAATAGATGAAGAAAAGTGTTAATTTGTGGATTCTGCCGGGCAATGTTAAGTTTGAAGATGGTTTAAAGATGATTAAGGATGCAGGATTTGAGGCAGTTGAAGTTAATACAACAGAAGAAGGAGGGGTATTAAATTTAAATTGCAAAGAGGATGAAGCAAAAAAAGTTGCTGAAACAATAAGGAAAAATGGACTTGAAATAGCAAGTTTACTTGTTGGCCAATTCTGGAAATATCCACTCTCAAGTCCAAATCCTGAAATAAGGAAAAAGGGAGAGGAATTACTTGAAAAAGGCATAAAAATTGCAAAATATCTTGGAACAGATGCAATACTTGTTGTTCCAGGAGTAGTTGCATCTTTATCGGGTGAGGGAGAAATTGTAAGTTATGATATTGCTTATAAAAATAGCCAGGAATCAATAAAAAAATATGTTGAACTTGCAGAAAAATATAATGTCTATATATGTGTTGAAAATGTCTGGAATAAATTTTTGTTAAGTCCAGTTGAAATGAAAAGATTTGTTGAAGAGATTGGTTCTGAATATGTAAAAGTTTATTTTGATGTTGGTAATATTTTAATAATTGGATTTCCTGAAATGTGGATTAGAATTCTTGGTAAATTGATTAAAAGGATACATCTAAAAGATTTTAAATTATCAGTTGGTAATATAAATGGATTCTGTGATTTACTTGAAGGAGATGTTAACTGGTATGAAGTTATAAAGGCATTAAAAGAAATTGGATATGATAGTTATTTGACAGCAGAACTTGGACCTTATAAATGTTATCCAGAAACAAAGATTTATAATACATCTCTTGCAATGGACAAAATACTTGGAAGAAAATAATGACAAGTAAAGAAAGGATAAGAACGGTTTTAAATGGTGGGATTCCTGATAGAGTTCCAGTTTCTTTATACAAAATAAACCCTTTTGATAAAGAAAGTTTCTGGTCAAAACATAAAAGTTTTGAAAATTTATTACAGAAAGCAAGGGAATTACAGGATACTTTTCAATTTTACAGACCCCAAACTGGATTTTTCTTTTCTTCCCCTGGTTCTATTGATTTAAAAGTGGAGGAATACCAGGATACCCCACTTTCTAAAACAATAAAATTAACTGTTGAAACAGAACTTGGACCACTTGTAAGAATTGCAAGGATAACAAATACAAGTGTTCATCAATGGGTTCAAAAGCCATGGATAGAAAGGGAGAAAGATATACAAAAATTTTTAACTTTACCATATATTCCATATCAACCAGACCTTACAGATTTTTATACTCTTGAAAAAAATCTTGGAGATAAAGGGGTTATGGTTATTTTACTTCCAGATCCTGTTGGAGTGGTTGGATTTCTTTTTGCTCCAGGTGATTTTGGGAAATTTGCACTTGATTATCCAAAATTGATTATGGAATTACTTGAAAAAATTTATGAAAGATTGATAGACCTCTATAAATTTATATCCTTTTCTGTTTCTAATACAATAATAAGAATAAGAGGTGCTGAATATGCAACCCCTCCAAGTTTACCTGAAGAATATTTTCATGATATAAAGAAGGTTTTTAGTGAATTTGTTTTGAGATTTGATAAACCATTGATTGAGATATTAAAAAGGGGAAATTTTAATTATGTTTGTTATCACTGGCACGATGGAATAGAAGAACTTTTACCTCTTGTTTTAAAAATGCCTGTTGATATAATTGAGCCGGTTTGTAATAGTTTTGAAATCCCAAATAGAATTTTGAAGGTAAGAAAAATGGCAGGTGATAATATTACAATAATGGGAGGAATTGTTGTTGAAGACCTTCAATTCAGAACAAGATATGAGATTAAAAATATGGTTAAGGACTGTATAATTCAGGGAGCAAGAAGGGGTAGATTTATTTTAATTCCATCTGATATTCCAGAATCTGCTCCTATATCTCCTGAAGAAGAGGAAAATTATATTGAATTTCTTGAATCAGGAGTTGCATTTGGTAGGTATCCAATTGGTTAAACAAATAAAGAAATCAAGAAAACCATAAAGGTGTAAATACAGAAATATTGAAATTTGTTGTGCAATAAAATTTTTTTAAGAATATAAAGGGTTAAAATACTTAATGAAAAGGTTATTAAAAATCCAATTATGATGTAATCAAATCTTATAATTTTTATTTCGTCAAATTTCAATAGAATTGCTCCAATTATAGCAGGTATGGCAAGTAAAAAGGAAAAATTAAATGCCTCTTCATTATTAATTCCATAAATTTTAGCGATAGACATTGTAGCACCACTTCTTGAAATCCCAGGTAAAAGAGCCAGTCCTTGAAAAAAACCTATAATTATTGAACTTTTAAAATCAATTTTTTTCACACCATTTTTACCTGATAAAAAGAGTAATATCGTTGTGATTAAAAAACCAGTAGAGACAGTAATTTTATTTTCAAGAAAATCTTTGTCTTTGATTAAAAATCCAATTATTCCTGTGATAATAGAAGCAGAAATAATATAAATTCCTATTTTGAAATTTTCATCACAAGGATTAAAAGAAAAAAAACCTTTCAAAATATTCAAAATTCTTCTTCTAAAAAAAATTAAAATTGCAAAAAGTGATGGGAAATGTAAAAAAACATCTAAATTTATGTCAGGTTTCATACCAAGGATTTTGTGAAATAAAAAAAGATGGCCTGAACTGCTTACTGGAAACCACTCAAATATACCTTGAACAATAGAAAGAATAATAATATTTTTCAAGTCATCTCCTATAATCTTGGTAAGGTTATTGTAAAAATTGTCCCTTCTCCAACTTTTGAACTTACCTCTATCTTCCCATTATGTTCCTTTACAATTTTTTGAACAATTGCAAGTCCAAAACCAGTTCCTCTTGAGCCCTTTGTTGTGAAAAATATATCAAAAATTTTATCAATATTTTTCTCAGGTATTCCACAGCCATTATCTTCAACTATAATTTTAAATGAGCCATTATCTGCCTTTGTTTTTATTTTTATTATTCCCTTATTTTCTTCTACTGCATCAATTGAGTTCTGTATTAAATTTGATAGCATCCTTTCAATTCTATATCTATCAACTCTAACAATTTTTAAATTTTCATCATATTCCTTTTTAATCACTATTCCCTTTTCTTTTGCTATTGTTTCAAAATATGAAATTACATCATCAATAAGAGAATTTAAATTTACCTCCTCAATTGAAATTTCCCTTTCCCTTGAATAATCAATCATTGAGAGAACAAATTCCTTGAGTTTTGTATATTCTTTTTTTAAAATATCCTTCCCTATTTTTATCTCCTCAATATCTTTCTCCTCAAGTCCTGATTCTATAAAATAAATTCCATTTTCAAACTTTGTTAAAATATTCCTTAAATCATGTGATAGTCCTGAAATTAACTGTCCAATCATAACAAGTCTTTCATTCATTAACATCTTCTGCATTAACTTTATATTTGATATTGTAAAACTTATAACACTGCTTCCTGCTATTAAAAGTGCAATTTCTTCAGAATTAAATGAATTTCTGTTTTTCCTTCCAACAACAAATAATCCATATTTTTCCTTTGTTGTTCTTAAAGGAATAAATAGAATTGAATAAAATTTGCCATTGATTTTCTTTTCATATAATAAACTTTCTCCCTTTATATAATTTTCATCAAGTAATTCCTTCATAAATTCATCTTCAAAATTAGTTGGCCAACTATAAGCAGAAAAAATTTTGCCATCAGGGGTTTTTAAATAAATTTTTATAAAGTCAGGTTTTAAAAATTCCTTTGCTCTTTCTCCAAGAATTTCAATAACAGATATTTCATTTTCAATACCTACAAGTTTTTCAGAGAGATGATACATAAATAATATTTCAGCAAAAAATCCAAGAATTCCCTTTTCAACATCTTTTAATTCTTCAAGTAAATTTGAAACAAATCCATCAACTTCAGATATCTTTTCCCTTTTTTCTATATTTTTTAAGAAGGAATTAAATTTTTCTATAAGTCCAGTAACAGGTTTAAACATTAAATCATCAATTTTGAATTTTTTCTTCATATTTTAAAATCAATTTTTTTATTTGTTCCTATTATAATTTTAATACCATTTTTTTCTTCTTCATAAAAATTTCCACCTGCCTGTTCAAGTATAATTCTTCCTGCCTCATAATCCCATCTTTTCAAATTTAAATGTATTAAAAAATCTATTCTTCCAGATGAAAGATAGGCAAAATCAAGACCTGCAGAACCCATCATTCTAATTCTTTTAACTTTTTTAATAATTTTGTTTAAAATATCCACACCATAATTAATCTCCTTTTCACCTATCATAAATCCAATACCTAAAATAGAATCCTCAATTTTACTTACATTACTTACCTGAATTTTTTTATCATTCAAATATGCTCCAACCCCCTTTTTACCTACAAAAATTTCATCTCTAAAAAAATCATAGATAATACCAAATTTTTCTTTTTCTCCTAAGAATGCAATTGATACACAGCAATGAGGTATTTCCCTTGAAAAATTCAAAGTTCCATCAAGAGGGTCAATTACCCATAAATTATCTTTTTTATTTTCTAAAAAACCTGTTTCTTCAGATAGAAAACTATCATCAGGGAAAAATTTTTTAATTTCTTCAATAATAATTTTCTCACTTTCAATATCCTGTTTTAACTTAATATCATATCTGAATTCTTTCAATTTAAAAGAACTACTAAATTTTTCCCTCAAATAATTACCTGCCTTTTTAATCGTCTCTAATGCAAGATTAAATCTCTCCATTTTTAAATATTTTTCAAAAGAAAATCAATTATATCCTGTCTCATTTGACAGGATAATTTCTTTTCGGTAAATCCCCAAGTAATTTATAAAGTTTTTTTCTTTCTCTTTCCTGCCATTCTATTAACTTTACCATTCTTTATCCTTTTACCAGTTTCCTATATCATCCTTTGTTCCATATTTCCTGTCTGGTCCTGCAGAAAACAAAAGAAAAGGTATATTATTATAATCTGTTTGTGGATATTTGTAAATAATTGGCATTTTCCATGAATCAAGGATATTTCCATCTTCATCTATCTCTTCCTTTTT
>Ga0209225_1000328_pt1:50000-56900 | contig 56900 bp, 54 predicted proteins | sample WasSprMetagenome_FD_184732 | JGI IMG/M metagenome (GOLD analysis project Ga0209225, IMG submission 184732) | Sulfidic aquatic microbial communities from Washburn Spring, Yellowstone National Park, USA - WS (SPAdes) (version 3) | ecosystem: Environmental > Aquatic > Thermal springs >... | reverse complement strand
AGAAAAACAGTTGAGAAACCTATTATTGCAACCTTCACACCTTCAAGTAACATACTCTCCCTCCTCCTTGATCTCCTAATTTTTAAAGAGAAAGGGGGAAGATGTCAAGGGAATAATTTCACAAGGCGTTATTTTCTAACCAGGAATGTGGTAAGAATTTAATGCAACCAATTATGGAGTATCCTTTTGATCCCATAGAAAGATCTAAAAAAGTTGAATCAGAAGTTATGGTCGATAGTAGGCGTAAATACCAACGTTTCCGTTTTGCTCGTTACTATGGAGGAATATCTACCGCGGACGTGGTTGGTTGCAACCTCCTTTGCGCCTACTGCTGGAATTACAGGAGGAATAGAGACCCTTTAGGTACTCCCGGTTTTTTTCTGTCTCCTCTGGAGGTAGCGAGAAGATTGATAAAGATATTGAAGAATAAAAAGGGTAACAAGGTCAGAATATCTGGTGGGGAGACGGCTCTTGGAAAAAAATCGTTTTTCCATCTCCTGGACCTGATAAGAGAGGTTTTGGAGATTGAACCCAATGTGGATTTTATTTTGGAAACCAACGGGATCCTTTTCGGAATTTATCCTGAATTTGCAAAAACCCTCTCTAAGTTTAAAAGGGTCTACGTTCGAGTAAGTCTGAAGGGATACGATCCAGAATCCTTTGAAAGGATAAGCGGGGCAAAAAGAGAATATTTCGAATCTCAGATCTTGGGCCTTAGGAATTTACAAACTGCAGGGGTCTATGCTTGGCCGGCATGTATGTTTGAAGTTTTTGGTCCGTCCGGAATTGGGGAAGTATCAAGAGTTTTACGGGAGTTTAGGGCATCCTCTGAGGAACTTGAGATTGAGTATTTAGAGCCTTACCCTTTTGTCTTAGAGAATTTGTCAAAAAGAGGGGTTCCACTTATGGTTACCCCAAATCCTTTTTTGTCTCGATGATTCCACTTAATATCTCCCCAAGGGGGATTATACGTTCTATTGTTATTGAGATGCTCCTTTTTCCATATTTTCTTAGAGTCCCTTCAAAGTAACAAAGAGAATTGAGAAGCAGGGTTCTGGAATATCTCTTCTGCGCTTCAGGAAGAAGAGTAAGGTCTATTAGCCCGTATTCATCCTCTATTGTTATAAACATTATCCTTATACCGCTTTTTGTGGGAGGTGTATGAACAAGTACCACCCTTCCTGCCACTTTAACATTACTACCCCCTTTTAGTGAGGCAAGATCCTTACTTTTTATAACTCCCAATTCTTCAAGCTCTTTTCTAAATGGAGCAAGTGGATGGGTAAAAATGTTTATCCTTAGATATTCTTCCTCTATGAGCGCAAGTTCAAGCAATCTTTCGTCCATAAATTTCTAAACCCTCAAAAGCACCTATAGCCCAAAGTGTGTCTTTTATCCTCTTTGTAGGTTTTACTCTTAGGACAAAATCTGTTATTGACTCAAAGGGACCCCTTTCTTCTCTTTCCCTTACTATTCTCTCTGCGATTTTTGGCCCTATCCCTTTTATGGCACATAATCCAACTCTTATCCCTTCATTTTCCCTTGTATATTCAACCATACTCGAATTAACATGGGGTGGATAAACTGGGAAATATCTGCGGGCCTCGTTAAATATCACTCTTTCAGGATATGTTCCTATGTTCCCCGAATTGAGAAGCCCGAGATAGAATTCAAGGGGAAAATGGGCCTTGAGATATGCAGATTGGAAGGTAATATATGCAAAAGCTGCAGCATGGGCTTTGCAAAATCCATAAGAGGCAAATGCAGAAATTTGTTTCCAAGCTCGATCTGCGAGTTCTTTTGAATAACCCTCTTTTATACATAAACCAATAAATTCCTCTTTCAGCTTTTCCATTTCTAATAAACTCTTATCATGGGTCATTGACCTACGAAAACTATCAGCCCAATCAAGCCCTTTCTTTGTGAACTTTGAGACCACTTTCAGAATCTGTTCCTGGTAAATAAAAACTCCGTAAGTCTCTTTAAGGATAGATATAAGTGTGGGATGGAGATATTCAACCTTCTCAATTTTGTGCTTCCTTCTCAAAAAGGGTCTTATCATATCAGCCTGTACTGGGCCGGGCCTAAAAAGAGAAATCTCTGCGAGAATATCAGAGAATCTCTTAGGTCTTAATCTCCCTATAAGTTGCCTCTGACCTGGCGATTCAACCTGAAATACACCTACTGTTTTAGCTGAGCTCAAGAGCTCATAAGTCCTTCTGTCGTTTAGAGGGATCCTATCAAGATCTATTTCCACACCTCTTTCTTTGAGATAAGATAGGGTCTTTGAGATAGCAGTATGCATCCTTAAACCTAAAAGATCGAACTTGGGAAGTCCAAGTATCTCAATATCTTTCCCCTCATACTGGGAAATGGGGTAACCCTTAGGGGAAAGCTCAAGGGGAACGAGATCTAAAAGTTTTTCTGATACAATAACTCCGCCAAGATGGGTCGAAAGCTGTCTTGGAAGCTCTTCGAATTTAGGTAAAACCTCGAGAATCCCTTTTTCTTTCTTAAGAGGGCTCTCTTTGAGTTCAGGCAGTTCATCTAAAGCGGAAATTACATCTTTAGGGGAGAGATAATAGGGAAGACAATCGGTAAGGGAATGGAGATCTTTTAGATTCTTCCCTATAGCAAGGGCTATTTCCCTTACTGCACTTCTTGCCTTAAAGGTTGGAAAAGTAGAGATGAGAGCAGCCTTTTCTCTAAAACGCTCGATTGTGTATCTTAGTACCTCCTCCCTTCTTTCAGAGTCAAAATCCACATCTATATCGGGAGGATCAAATCTACCATCGTTTAAAAATCTTTCAAAGAGTAGTCTGTGTTTTATAGGGTCTACCCCACCGAAAAGGAGATAACTTACGAGAGAACTTACAGCTGAGCCTCTTATGCTACATCTTATACCCTTTTTCTTTGCGTAAGAGACTATGTCATGCACAACAAGGAAGTAACTTGAAAAACCTCTCGATTTTATAAGTTCTAACTCACTCCAAAGCCTTTTTAAAATTTCGAGCCTTAAGGGTCGAAACTTATGGGCAAGATTCCTAAAGCATATCTCAAAAAGTCTTTTTTCATCATTCTCAAAAACCCTTGGAGGATGGATTTTGAAAAGCTTGAGTTCAAATTCAATCTTATCTACTACCTCTTCTGTACATTTTATAGCCTGTTCAGGAAGGATATCTTTCATCTCCTCAGGAGATTTTAAATAGAACTCGCAGGAAGGGAGAGGGGAAACATTCCTTTTATGTACGATCCTCTGTATATCTACAAGGATTTTGTGAATCCTGTAATCTTCCCTTTCCAGAAATGTTACGGAATTTGTTCCTAATACCTTTATCCCCAACATTTTTGAAATTTCCATCAGTTCGTGCAAGACTTTTAAATCCTCCTCAAGACCAAGATTTTGGATTTCGATGTAAAGATCATCCTTAAATACATCCTTAAGTTTAAGGAGAAAATTCAGGATTTCCCTTTTCTCCACCCCTTGAGCAATCCGCCACAATTTTCCATCTCTCCCTCCTGTAAGACAGATAAGTCCTTTTGAGTTCTCAAGGATATCTTCTATAAAAAAGATCCCGCCCTTTTTAAGTTTTGAAGTGCTAATCAATCTTACTATGTTTTTATATCCCTCATCATTTTTCACAATAAGAACAAGGATTGTGCCATCATCGAGGGGAGCTTCAATACCGATAACAGGTTTTATTCCAAGATTAAGAGCAAGTTTTGTGAATTTTACTGCTCCGTAAAGTCCACCTTTATCAGTTAGGGCCAAAGCTTTAAATCCAATATCTTTAGCTTTCTTTAAAAGATCCTCCACTTTTGATGTGCCAAAGAGGAAAGTATAAGAACTCCTCACATGGAGGTGGGAAAACATCTTATACTCTCCTTATGAGTCCCACCATAACACCTAAGATTTGCGGTTGATCTGGAGGTTCGAAATATATGATTTCGTAACGGGGATTCTCCGGCCTTAGTTCTACTTTTTTGGAGGTCTTTTTCAACCTTTTAAGAGTAACCTCCCCTTCTATTAGGGCTGCAACAATCTGGCCATCATCTGCATCAGGTTGCTTCCGGATTATAACAATATCCCCATCTTTTATACCGACCCCTTCCATCGAATCCCCTTTTACCCTAACCGCGAATTTAGTCCCTTTCCCAAAAAAGTCTGGATCAACTGGAAGATATTCTTCAACATCCTCAAAGGGTTCTTCTGGGAAACCAGCGGGAATCCTTCCAAGAATGGGGATATTTTCCTCTTTCTTTATAACCTCTATCCCCCTCGTTTTTCTTCTGTGAATTCTTAAAGCTCCTTTTTTCTCCAAAACCTCAAGATAATTAGATACGGTTCTGGGGGATCTAAAACTGAATTTATCCATGATTTCCCTTATACTTGGGGGGAAACCATGGGTCTTCCTGTAACTAAGTATGAAGTCTAAAACTTCCCGTTGTCTCTCTGTAAGTTTTATCATATCTTTGTATAGAATACAAATTTATCCTATAAATGTCAAGAAAAAAATACTATAAAAGCCCCAAAATCACGAATCGAGCTTTAGAATACCTTAAAACCCTGACCTTTTACGAAAAAGAGTCGACTCGAAATAAAATTAAGCGGGCAACGGGAATCGAACCCGCGACATCAAGCTTGGGAAGCTTGCGCTCTACCTATTGAGCTATGCCCGCCTTTTTTATTATTATACCAGAAGAAAAAACAAAGTCAACGAAGGAGGACGAAAATGCCAATAGACCCTACCAACACATCTATCATTCTCGTGGACATCCAAGCTGATTTCACGGAAGTGAAAAATGGAAACTTGAAAGTCCCAGGAACTGATCAAGAATACATAAAGGTCGTAGAACAGGCGCTTAGAATACTGAAAAACAAAGGGTTCTTAGTCATCGCTACACAAGACTGGCACCCTCCGAATCACATCTCCTTCTTCACAAACCACCCTCAAAGAAAACCTTTTGAGGAAATAGTCATTGGACAAAGGAGGCAGACATTATGGCCTCCCCACTGCGTGCAAAATACAGAGGGTGCAAAAATTATCATAAGGGAAGAACTTATAGACAGGGTCGTAAAAAAAGGGCAAAATCCACTATACGACAGCTATTCTGCCTTTCAGGACGATGGGGGTTTTGAAACAGAACTCGGATCAATCCTCAAGACACTAAAGATGCAGGAACTCGTCGTCTTTGGCCTCGCAATAGACTACTGCGTTTTCTCCACCATAAAGGACGCAATTAAAAGAGGGTATCCTGTTCATCTCATTCTTGAACTTTCAAGGGGAGTAGATCCTAAGACTACGGAAGAAGCAATAGAGCAAATGAAAAACCTGGGGGTTCACATCTACGACCGTTTATCCGATTTCCTGAAATAAAAAAGCCCGGCAACGACCTACTTTCCCACAGGGTCGCCCCTGCAGTATCATCGGCGCTGGAGGGCTTAACTTCCGTGTTCGGGATGGGAACGGGTGTTTCCCCTCCGCCATGGTCACCGGGCAAACTTTTAGCAAACTTATTGACAACCATATATGTTGATTTAGAAGTATGGCCAAGCGGTCGACCTATTAGTACTGGTAGGCTCAACGCCTCGCAGCGCTCACACCACCAGCCTATCAACCAGATAGTCTATCTGGGGTCTTAGTCCGGTATCGCTACCGGACAGGATAACTAATCTTGAGGTGGGCTTCCCACTTAGATGCCTTCAGTGGTTATCCCTTCCGGACTTAGCTACCCAGCTGTGCCACTGGCGTGACAACTGGTGCACCAGAGGTCCGTCCATCCCGGTCCTCTCGTACTAGGGACAGCCCCTCTCAGTTATCCTGCGCCCACGGCAGATAGGGACCGAACTGTCTCACGACGTTCTAAACCCAGCTCACGTACCCCTTTAATTGGCGAACAGCCAAACCCTTGGGACCTACTTCAGCCCCAGGATGGGATGAGCCGACATCGAGGTGCCAAACCTCCCCGTCGATGTGAACTCTTGGGGGAGATAAGCCTGTTATCCCCGGAGTACCTTTTATCCGTTGAGCGATGGCCCTTCCATGCGGGACCACCGGATCACTAAGGCCTGCTTTCGCACCTGCTCGACTTGTAGGTCTCACAGTCAGGCCGGCTTATGCCTTTGCACTCTACGGCTGGTTTCCAATCAGCCTGAGCCGACCTTTGCGCGCCTCCGTTACCTTTTTGGAGGCGACCGCCCCAGTCAAACTACCCGCCAGACAGTGTCCTCGACCCGGATGACGGGCCCGAGTTAGAACCCCAAGACAGTAAGGGTGGTATTTCAAGGACGGCTCCATGCCAGCTGGCGCCAGCACTTCCCAGCCTCCCACCTATCCTACACATACTATCCCGAAGTTCACTGTCAAGCTGTAGTAAAGGTTCACGGGGTCTTTCCGTCTTGCCGCGGGTTGAGGGTATCTTCACCCCCATTCCAATTTCGCTGAGTCCCTGGTTGAGACAGCGGGGCAGTCGTTACGCCATTCATGCAGGTCGGAACTTACCCGACAAGGAATTTCGCTACCTTAGGACCGTTATAGTTACGGCCGCCGTTTACTGGGGCTTCGGTTCAACGCTTCTCCTGATTGGCTCAGGATAACGTATCCCCTTAACCTTCCAGCACCGGGCAGGCGTCAGACCCTATACATCCTCTTACGAGTTTGCAGAGTCCTGTGTTTTTAGTAAACAGTCGCCACCCCCTCTTCACTGCGACTCCGAAAGGCTCAGGAAGCAAGTTCCATCACCCTTCAGAGCACACCTTCTCCCGAAGTTACGGTGCGAGTTTGCTGAGTTCCTTAACCAGGGTTATCTCAAGCGCCTTAGGATTCTCTCCTCGCCCACCTGTGTCGGTTTGCGGTACGGTCACCAGGCAAACTCCCTACGAGGCTTTTCTTGGAAGCG
>Ga0209225_1000328_pt1:0-45000 | contig 56900 bp, 54 predicted proteins | sample WasSprMetagenome_FD_184732 | JGI IMG/M metagenome (GOLD analysis project Ga0209225, IMG submission 184732) | Sulfidic aquatic microbial communities from Washburn Spring, Yellowstone National Park, USA - WS (SPAdes) (version 3) | ecosystem: Environmental > Aquatic > Thermal springs > Hot... | reverse complement strand
TTAATATCCCCTTAAGTCATCTTTCAAAAGGATCGCATCAGCGGTGTAACGGGCTATGTCTGTTCCTCCTCCCATTGCAACTCCCACATCGGCCTTTGCAAGAGAGGGTGCATCATTTATTCCATCTCCCACCATTGCAACGAAGTATCCCGACCTTTTCATCTCTTCGACCTTCTTTGATTTCTCATCTGGTAGGACTTGTGCGATTACCTTTTCAATACCGAGTCTTTTTGCAACATTTTCCGCAACACTTCTTAAATCGCCTGTAAGCAAAAGAGTTTCTATTTTGCTTTTCCTTAAGTCAGATATGACCTCGCCTGCTTCTTGTCTTAGGGTATCAGCAAGAACGATTAGCCCTGCGATCCTTCCATCGATTCCGACACCCACTACTGTTTCTCCCTCACTTAGGAATTTTGAAGCGATTTCCTCATAATCCAGTTCTCCGTCGTTGCAAACCTTCCTAATGAAAGAAAGACTTCCGAGGAAGACGTTCTTTGAATCTATCTCTCCTTTTACACCATAACCGGAAAAAGAGTAAAAATTTTTGGGGTCCTTTAGTTCCACGTTCTCTCTCTTTGCATATCTCACTATTGCCTGCGCTATGGGATGTTCAGAGTTTTTCTCAAGAGAGCCCGCAAAAAACATGATATCCTCTTTTTTTGATCCGGAAAGCTCTATGATTTCTTTTACTTCTGGTTTCCCGGTCGTTAGAGTCCCTGTCTTATCGAATATTATGAGGTTTACTTTTTTTGCAGTCTCAAAGGCTAATCCATTCTTGATAAGTATGCCATTTTCTATAGCCCTGGATGTGGCAACTACTATAGCGATGGGTGTTGCAAGGCCCATCGCACAAGGACAAGCGACTACAAGTACAGAGATGGAAATCATAAGGGAGAACGAAAGAGATCCTGAGAATATATACCAAGAAATAAAAGATACCCCTCCGATCGCAAGAACAATGGGCACAAAGACAGATGCTACCCTATCAGCAAGTGCCTGGGAAGGGAATTTCTGGCTTTGAGCCTCCTTTACAAGACTTATGATCCTCGATAAGAGCGTATCCTTCTGAGCGGCCAATACTTTAAATTTGAAGCTACCACTCATGTTAAAGGATGAGCCAAAAACCATATCCCCTTCTCTTTTCTCCTTCGGTATACTCTCCCCAGTTATCGACGATTCGTCAACAACTCCAATGCCTTCGATCAAGACTCCGTCAACGGGGATCCTCTCCCCTGGCCTTACAAGAACTATGTCCCCTTCCCTAATCTCCTTTACGGGAACCTCAAGCTCCTGCCCCTCTCTTATGAGGACAGCCTTTTTAGACACAAGGGAAGAGAGCCTTCTTATGGCCTCATATGCCCTTCTTTTTGCCTTTGATTCAAGAAATCTGCCCAAAAGAATAATCGTTATGATTGTTGCCGCTGTTTCGAAGTAAACGTCAGCTTTCCCAGCTTTAGGAAAAATAGCGGGGAAAAACGTGACTATGCCGCTAAAAACATATGCGGAACCGCTGCCTATAGATACCAGTGCATTCATATCAAAAGAGATGTGCTTAAGCGATCTAAAGAATGGCTTGAAAAAAACGCTGCCCCCGTAGATGACGACAGGTGTGGCCAAGAAAAAAAGGATTATGTTCCACAGATCTCTCTCTAAGTGGTGATAAAAGTGGAAGACCATGTCGCTTAAGATAAATAAGGTGAGAGGAACGCAAAAGAAGAGACGGTTTTTTAAAACCTTTAACTCCTTCTCTTTCTGTATTTCCTCATAGAACTCGATCTCCTCTTCTTCAACTTCAAGCACTGAAACTCCAAACTTCTCAATCTCCTTTTTTAGCTCTTCAGTGGAAACTAAGGTTGGAATAAATTCGATAACTACTTGCTCCAAAGCAACGTTTGCGGAGGCTGAGATCACACCTACAAGCTTTCTCAGTCCATTTTCTACGATCTGCCCCGTGGGTAAGGATGAGAGGTTAAGAACAGGAAAGGTTATCCTTTGGAAAAAAACCTCATAGCCTGCACTTTTTATGGATTCCACAATTCTGTTAAGGAGTTCTTTACTCAGGGACTTCACTTCTAACGTAGCTTTCCCTGTAAGCAAATTTACCGCGACACCGTTTATTTCCTCAATTTTTGACAAAGTATTCTCCACCCTCTTTACACAGGACGCACAACTCATACCAGAAATAGGAATCTCGACTTTCTTGATTTTTTCATTCGCCATTTTTTATGGCCTAATTAAAGTTGGATGGGGTATAAACCCCATCCGTATCTCACGCTCCGTTTAATCTTTTACGTACTCTGTGGCTGTCCTTCCAACTTCTCTTGCAAATTCAGCCATGCCACCTTTAAACTGATAGGCATTTGAGAAACCTATTGCCCGAAGTGCAATCGTTGCAGCTGCTGCCCTATCTCCAGTATGGCATATAACAGCTATCTTCTTGTCCTTTGGTAGCTTTGCAAGGTTCTCTGGCTTAAACAGTTGGTGCATCGGAATAAGGAGTGTATCTTTCCAGACTGGAGCAACAAGAGCCTGTTCAGCTGGAGTCCTTATGTCAAGGATCACAAATTTTTCTTTCTTCTTTACCATCTCGAGGATATCCTTCGTCGTGATTTGGCAAGGTCTCATAGTAAGAACTTCCGGCGTGAGCTGCGAGAAAAGAGCATCGAACTTCTTTGCAAGTTCAGTGTCATAGGCATGGCCTTGCGCTAAAAAGGCGAGAATTAGAAAACTTGCGATCAGAAAACGTTTCATGTTGCACCTCCTAAAGTTTTTTTCAAATATAAATCTGCATTTTTACCTTGTCAATCCTGATTATTACCCTGTATACTTTATCAATTAGTAAAGCCCCTTCATCATGGCCTCTATATCAGACTCAGGATCCTTGATACTTTTTATATCGAATTTTTCTACCAACACCTTTGCCACATTCGGTGACAGAAATCCGGGCAATGTTGGTCCTAAACGTATTCCCTTTACCCCAAGTGATAAAAGTGCCAGAAGGACAGACACAGCCTTCTGCTCATACCAGGCTATATCATAAGACACAGGAAGTTTGTTTATATCATCGAGCCCGAAGGCATCTTTAAGTTTCATCGCGATCACCGCAAGGGAGTACGAATCGTTACACTGACCAGCATCGATCACTCTTGGGATCCCGTCTATATCTCCTAAGGGAAGCTTATTATATCTATACTTTGCGCATCCCGCAGTAAGTATAACAGTATCCTTTGGCAGCTTTTGCGCAACCTCTGTGTAATATTCCCTCGTCTTATGTCTCCCATCACATCCCGCCATTACTATAAAGCGTCTTATGGCCCCTTTTTTAACCGCATCTATGATCTTATTTGAAAGAGCGAGAACCTGGTTGTGACCAAATCCTCCGTATATTCTTTGATTATCTAAGGGCTTAGGTGGTGCACATTTCTTCGCAAGTTCTATGACCTGAGAAAAATCTTTTTTTCCTCCAGAGCTTCTATCGGGTATATGTTTTGCACCTGGATAACTTACGGGGCCAGTTGTGAAAAGCCTGCTTAAGTATGTATTTTCTTTCCTTAGAGGTATTAGGCAGTTAGTTGTTAGGATTATCGGTCCATTAAATGATTCGAACTCCTCATTCTGGTGCCACCAGGAACCTCCGTAGTTTCCAACAAGATGCTTAAACTCTTTGAATTTTGGATAAGAATGTGCAGGGAGCATCTCTCCATGAGTGTAAATGTCGATCCCAGTCCCCTTTGTCTGCTCTAAAAGCTCCTCCAAATCTTTCAGATCATGACCGGAGATGAGAATCCCAGGGTTTTCCCGTACATTAAGGTTTATTTCCGTGATCTCAGGGTGTCCGTAAGTGGAAGTATTTGCTTCATCGAGAAGCCTTAAGGCCTCAACAGCTATTTCTCCTGCCTTCAAAATAAGCCCTATCCTTTGATCTTTCGTTAGATCTTTGATCGTGGAATAAAGGGCCTCAATTATGAAATCGTATATCTCGTCTTTCTCGTAGCCTAAGATAGACGCATGTTCAGTGTAGGCCGCTATGCCCTTTACGCCTGTCACGAGAAATCCAATAAGGGATCTCGTATCCTCATCCTCTATGGATGTAATTCTTAGTTCATCTTTTGTTGCCTTTTCTATTATCTCATCTCTATCGAAGGAAGACCATGTGGCACAATCGGGAACTCTCTCTCCTTCGGGAATATTGGCCCTCTCCCTTAATTCATCCCTCATCCTCAGTCCCTCCTTTATCCTTTCTATGATCACATCATCATCCCAGCCCACGTTCGTAAGCGTCGTGAACAGAGCCCTTGTAAGAAATCGTCCCACTTTTCTGTCGATCCCTACCTTCCCTTTTAGCTTTTCAGCGTAAAAAGAGATCCCTTTGCAAACATGAACGAGAAGATCCTGAAGGTCTGCTGTAATTTCTGGCTTTCCGCAGACCCCTCTTACAGTGCATCCCGTGTTTTTTGCTGTTTCCTGACACTGAAAACAGAACATGTTATACCTCCTCTTTATTTTTTTATTTTTTGGGACTTTAAATCCCAGCCTTATTTCCTCTTCTATTTCCTCTATCATCTCGCTTAACCTCACTTTATAAATCTCCGCAACATCTTGTATGGTGTGATATGGCTGCATGGGACAGCCTACACAAAGCATCTTTCTCTTCAGAAAGAACGAAGAAATCTTGGGGTAAAGCTTGAATAGTTCTTCCAGGGTCATATCCTTCTTAACGCTCATGGGATAACTTTACAGGCTATTAGAAAATCGATCTTTGCGCTAAAGCAAAAAGTCAAAAAGATTCGGCGAAATCGATAAGTGCGTGTGGATTTTTTACGATAATCCGTTTATGCTTCGACTTAACCCACTCTTTCTTCTCCCAAGAACTCATGGCCCTACTCACGGTGTAAAGTGTGGTGCCTGTGTATTCCGCGATCTCCTGTCTCGTTAAAGGAAAATCTATTAGTATCCCCTCTTCCACCTTTTTTCCGGACTGCCTCATGAATCTCAAAATAGCTCTCGCAATCCTTTTTTCCGCATCTTCAGCGTACATCTCCAGATACCTTCTCTGCATCTGATGGAGGCGCTCGATAACGATCTTGATCATGTTTATGGCAATTTCTGGAAACTCTTTTAGGACCAAAAGAATATCATTCTTCGTCCAGGAAACTAATTTTGAGTCCAAGGCAGCCTCGCATGAGACTGGATATTCCTGATCCTTAAAGAGAGCTATTATCCCGACTATCCCACCCGGTTCAACGTAGCTCACAAGAAGGGACTTACCCTCCTCATGTACTTTTGTGAGTTTAAGCTTTCCTTCAAGAAGAAGGTAGCACTTCGAAGCTAATGTTCCCTCTTGAAAAATACTATCGCCCCGCATAAAGATGAGTGGTTTCCCCCTCTTTAAAATTTCAGTACGGGACTTGTCGTCTATACCATAAAAGAAGTCCTGCTCATGAAGAGCCTTCTCAAGATCCACGATCAACCTCTGCTTAAATGCGAGTCAGATACCCTTAAGGGATGGGAATATACTATAAAATGGTTCCCCCTCACATGGGCGACAATACATATTCCCAATTCTTTCCCCAGGTAAACAGCCCTCTCAGTCGGAGTTCTCATAGAAACGAGAATAGGAATTTCCATCATAGACGCTTTAAGAACCATCTCCGAAGATATCCTTCCCGTTGTTAGAAGTATCCGATCCTTCGTGGAAATGCCCGAAAGCAGGCACTCTCCTTGAATCTTGTCAATTGTGTTATGTCTTCCAATGTCCTCTGTCACAATAAGTATCTTTTCTCTATCCGCCAGAGCGGACACATGGACACCTCCTGTTTCCTTGACGCCTTCCATAGATTCCCTAAATTTCTTCATGAGGAAGAGGATCTCTTGAGGTTTGTAAAAAGTGTCAGATAAAACCCTCCTGCCCCTATCAATAAGACTCGATCCACCGCCACACCCACTTGTAAGGGTTCTTCTTTCTGGAGCCTTGAACTCTAAGTTCCGTAATCTTACATCTGCTAATCCGTCCTCTTCGCATACCCTCATTGTTAGCACATCAGCGATGCCAGAGATGACCCCTTCGTTATAAAGGAAACCTAAAACGAGACAGTTAAGTTTTTTTGGAGTACAAAGTATAGTTACAAGCTCAAGCCCGTTTATGTAAAGAGTTAGAGGCAGCTCCTTGGGAAGGTCTAAAGACGTGAAAGACCAATCTCCACCGGAGAACTTGTAACCGGTAAGGAGATCCTTTTCTTGAGACCCACTATCCATCTACTTCACAATTTTTGTAAACTATGTTAATAGTTATCAGGGCAAATGTCAACTTTACCTTCTCTCCTCCCCATGAAAAAGAGCGTGATAAAAAGAACTTCCTTACCGATTTCTTTTATCTTTCCCCTGAGCGTCAGCTGAGAAGCCGAAGTAGTGCACGCCGAGGGCCGTCCTTACTGCATAAGGAAAGTACTTCCTCTTTATCCAGAGGGAAAGATGAACAAGATTGATAAGCACGGGCACCTCTACTAATGGCCCAATGACTGCAGCAAAGGCCTGACCAGAACCTATGCCAAAGACCGCAACGGCAACGGCGATTGCGAGCTCGAAGTTGTTGGAAGCAGCTGTGAAGGAAAGTGTTGCTGCCTGAGCATAGTGCGCACCTGCTTTTCCACTCATGTAAAAGGAGATGAGAAACATGAAAACGAAATAGATGAGAAGTGGAATGGCAACTCTCACAACATCCATAGGGATCTTGACTATGTATTCGCCCTTCAAGGAGAACATGACAAGGATCGTAAAGAGGAGGGCAAAAAGCGTAATGGGACTTATCTTAGGTATGAACTTCTCATGATACCAGGTCTTGTCCTTTAGTCTTATCAGTGTGAAACGTGTTACGATTCCACCTATAAATGGGATACCAAGGTATATAAAAACGCTCTCTGCGATCTGACCTATTGTCACCTTGACGAGCGTTCCTTTGAGACCAAAAATGGGCGGAAGGATCGTTATAAAGACATACGCATAAATAGAGTAAAAGAGGACCTGAAAGATGGAATTGAGGGCCACAAGCCCTGCACAGTATTCCGTATCTCCCTTTGCGAGTTCGTTCCACACGATCACCATAGCAATACACCTTGCAAGACCTATCATGATGAGGCCGATCATGTATTCTGGATATTCCCTTAAGAAAAGGATGGCAAGGAAGAACATGAGTATGGGACCCACAATCCAGTTCTGAATAATGGAAAGGGCAAGGACCTTGTAGTTCTTAAAAACCTCCCCCAATTCCTCGTATCTTACCTTTGCAAGGGGTGGATACATCATGAGGATAAGACCTATTGCGATGGGGATGTTTGTCGTCCCCACTTGGAATCTGTCCCAGAACCGAACAATATCTGGGAACACGTAACCTCTGCCCACCCCGAAGAGCATTCCTAAGAATATCCAGAGCGTAAGCAACCTGTCCAGAAGTGAGAGCTTCTTTGCGATCCTTTCTTCCTCCATTTTCCCTCCCTGAATTAGCAGATTTTCTTTCTCTTCAACTCTTTTAGTCTTTGAAGATCCTTCTCAAAGATCTCAAAAGAAGAACATCTGTCCCTTATAAATTGGATATGGGCCTTTATTGAGGGATTCATATCCTTTTTTACCGAATAGTGCATCCACCTCCCCACTCTTTTTGCCTCGATGATTCCGGAATGTTTAAGGTATGATAGGTGCCTGGAGACCTTCGATTGTGGCTCATTCAAGACCTCCTGGATTTCACATACGCATATCTCTCCCTGAGATATGAGCATGAAGATCCTTATTCTTATAGGTTCAGAAAGCGCTTTGAAAAGATTGCTGAGCACTTCATATTCATCCATCTGCATTAGCAAATGCATTACACCGGGAAAGTACATGTCAACACCAACGGAGTCCAAAAAATATAACTTTCATCAGAGCAAGATCAAAACAATACACTCAGGCCAGAAAAGAGACATTTTCTCGCTTCCTCACAGAGCCTTCTCCTATAAGAACTCTCAAGATACTCGTTTCTCGCTATCCTGAGCTCACAAATGGCCATGAAGAAAGGCAGGTCGCGAGTGATTTCCTCAAAGGATCGTTGGGAATCTTCTTTCTTTTCACAGTAAAATTCGAGAAATGCCCGTATATAGGGCTCTGAAGAAAACCAGTCTCCCCTTCTCCAAAGGAACGCATGTTTTATTTCTGCGCAGACAAAACCGAGATCGTATATGGGATCACCCATTCTCATTCTTTCAAGGTCGATGGCGACAATTTCACCCTCCCCAGGGAATATGAAGTTCGTGGGAGTCACATCACCGTGCAGTATAGCTTTTTTTCTCTTAAAGCGTAAAAAAGACTCAATCCAGAGGTCAAAGAGCTTCAAAAAATACCTCCCCTCGTCTAAGGATAGAATGCCGTCTTTTTGCAGCTTAAGAACGATCTTTCGTACATGGGATCTTTCGAACTCGTAAAAGTAGGGTCCCTCATTTTCTATTCCGTGGAGTCTGATGAGTAACGCGGACAGATTCTGAAGCTTCTCCTTAAGCAGCAGAGAACCACCCTCTAATAATGCTGCCTCTAAATAGTAGTCCAGATCTTCCCCTGAAACGAAAGGGGAAAGAAGAGAAAGAGATATCTCTTTCCGACTTCCCAGTGGTCGAATGACGCGGTAGTGACCTTCGCAGAGGCCGAGGGATTCAAGTTTTTTGAGGTTTTCAAATTCCTTAGAATCCGCTTCTAAATGAAGGAGTTTTCCCACAACAGAAATCCCCGTTTTCTCGTCAGCGTATTTTAGAACTTTTCTTCCGAGCTGGGTCACATGGAAGATGGGCTCGGAGAATATGGAAGAAAGCTCAGTAACGATATACCTATAAATTTCACTTCCATCGTCCAACCTTCCCACGTAAGGTCTTAATTTCACGACCAGAAAATGCTATATTCGGCTCCTTCTATTTCCTTCAATCGAGGCTACCCGAATTTTCCGCTCACATACTCCTCTGTCCTTCTGTCATCTGGAGCAGTAAAAAGTTTTGCGGTTGGCCCAAATTCTATTAGTTCCCCGAGATAGATAAATGCGGTGTAGTCAGAAACCCTTGCTGCCTGACCAATATTGTGCGTAACAAGTAGAATGGTCACTCTTTTTTTCAGTTCTCCTATAAGATCCTCAATGTGGGCTGTTGAACGAGGATCGAGAGAGCTTGTCGGTTCATCAAGAAGGAGGATATCCGGATTCATAGCAAGGGCCCTTGCTATGCAAAGCCTCTGCTGTTGGCCTCCTGAAAGAAACGTTCCCTTCCTGTTCAGATGATCCTTAACCTCATCCCATAAAAATGTCGCTTTTAATGACCTCTCCACTATTTCGTCCATCTGATCCTTTGAAATCCTTATCCCGTTTAGCTTGTACCCTGCTATGACATTATCATATATCGTCATCATTGGAAATGGGTTCGGCTTCTGAAATACCATCCCGATCCTTCTCCTCAATATGATGGCTTCCATCTCATATATATCTTCCCCCTCTAAATATATCTTACCAGAAACTCTCGCTCCCGGGGTAAGTTCGTGCATTCTGTTAATACATCTTATGAGCGTTGTTTTTCCGCAGCCTGAAGGGCCCATGATCGCTGTAACCCGATTTTTGTAAACGTCAAGATTGATCTTCTTTAAGATCTCCAATTCACCGTAGTATGCTGAAAAATTGAGGATCTTTAAAATCGGACTTTCCACCTTCTCTGAATAACCTTTGTAAGAATGTTCAGTGTAACAACTATGGTAGCAAGAACGAATGAAGCCCCCCATGCAAGATCATGCCACTCCGGATACGGACTCATCGCGTACGTGTATACTCTCAAAGGAATAGCATCTATAGGTTTCAGTATGCTGTAACTCAGGTACTGGCTCCCGAATGAAGTGAAAAGTAGTGGCGCTGTCTCTCCAAAGACCCTTGTAACACTCACGAGTATCCCCGTTATGATTCCGTTTAACGCTGAGGGGACGAGAACTTTAAGTACTGTCCTACTATATGAAACCCCAAGAGCATAAGAAGCCTCTCTTAACGAAGAAGGTAACGCGTTAAGAGTCTCCTCTGTTGCCTTAATTACAAGTGGGACCATCATTATGGCCAGCGCAACTCCTCCCGCAAGCGCAGAGAATGTTCTAAACGGTAAAACTAACCAGCAATACACGATGATGCCAACCACTATGGACGGAACCCCCTGCATAACTGAACTCAGTTGGCCTGTAAGCTTAGCAAGTAGAGTCTCCTTCCTTTCGGAGACGTAAATTCCCACTGCTACACCAAGTGGGACGGAAAAAATAAACCCAAGAGAGACAAGGTATATGCTACCCACGATAGAGTTGTATATGCCCCCTCCCTGCTCACCCGCTGGTTTTGGCAAACTGAATAAAAAGTCCCAGCTTACAACTTTCAAGCCTTTCAAGGATATGTGATAAAGAATGACTATAAGTGGCGTAAGTATTAGAAAGGAGAGGAGAAAAACCACGTATCTGAAAAGCTTATCTCTCAATATTCTGAATCGTGTCCTCTCCCTTACCGGTTGCTGCGACTTCCGTACTCGGACGACGCCATTTACAAGCAAGAAACCTCCCTTTCTCGCACGATCCCCGTCTTCTTAAGTATGGCGTTACCCAGGATATTCACAAGAAATGTAATGCAAAGCAGAACAAGACCTATAAGAACGAGAAAAGAAAAAGTGATCCCCGTCGATTCTTGAAATTCATTAGCGATTACGCTTGCCATCGTATTTGCTGGGCCGAATAGATCTCTGGGTATATGATTAGAGTTGCCTATGAGCATCGTCACTGCCATTGTTTCACCCATTGCGCGGCCGAAGGAAAGGATAATCCCAGCTATTATTCCTGCCTTCGAATACGGAAGAATTACATGTCTTATTGTTTCGTATCTCGTTGCCCCGAGCGAATAAGCGGCCTCTTTAAGATCTGAAGGAACTAAGGCCATAACCTCAGTTGCAATTGAAACCAAATAGGGAACAATCATTACAACAAGTACAAGGACAGAAGTCAAAACCCCAACTCCATATGGAGTCTTATTAAGTAAAATCGCAACTTCCCGAACAACTGGGACAAGATATGTCAAACCCCAAAGTCCGTATACTACGGACGGGATACCAGCCAAGAGTTCTATCCCTCCCTTAAGAAAAGTGGCGATTTTGGAATCCCTTAGGTACTCACTCAAAACAAGCGCAATCGAAAGCGAAAGTGGAATAGTCAAGGAGATAGCCAAAAAGGAGGTGAGAAGCGTACCAACTATGAAGGGCAATATTCCGAATTCACCAGCATGTGGATTCCATGTTTTTCGAAGTAAAACGCTGAGACCAACTTTTTTTATTGCTGGAAAAGAAAAGTAAGAGAGAGTGGCAAAAATGGCAAACAAAATAAAAATCATGAGAAATGAGGAGCAAGAAATAGAGAAACGAAAAATTCTGTCGCCAGTCATGGGCCCTAATCTATTTCTTACTCCCACATTTCTCCCCATACTCTTGCTATTTTGTTAAAGGCTCATTTGCGTATGTCATTGAGTCTACGATCTTTCGTGCCTTGGTCTGTGCTTCCGCAGGAAGGGGAGAATAGTGAAGTGGTTTGGCGTATGACTGTCCCTCATTGAGAAGCCACGTCAGAAAGTTCTTAAGATTTATGGCCCTTTGCTTACTACGTCCGCCGTAATTTTGGTCTTTATAGAATATTATCCAGGTAAAACTGCTTATTGGATACCCATCCTTCGCAGGTGTATCTGTCAGAGAAATATTCGTATCATCAGGGATTTTTACCTTAGCGGCGCTGCTTACGCTATCCAGGGTGGGTTTTATGAAATTTCCGCTTTTGTTCTTCAAGGTAGCATAAGCCATTCTATTTTGAATTGCATATGTAAGCTCAACGTACCCCAAAGCGCCAGGTGTCTGCCTTATGAACCCTGCAACGCCTGAGTTCCCTTTTTGTCCCACTGCCTCAGGTGGCCAATTAAGGGATTTAGCAGTCCCCATCTTTTCCTTCCATTCCTTACTCACTTTTGAAAGGTACTCACTGAAAACAAAGGTAGTACCGCTACTATCTGATCTCCTCACGATAATTATTGGCATATCCGGAAGGGTTACACCTTTGTTCAGTGTCAATATCCTACTGTCATTCCATCTCTTTATTTTTCCCAAAAATATATCTGAGACAAGATCTGGTGTGAGCCTAATTTCGGGATTTCCTGGAAGATTGTAAGATATAACAACAGCGCCAATACAGGTGGGAATGTGAGAAACCGGAGAGGGGGCTTTTTTCATCTCTTCTTCGGTCATGTAGGCATCTGACCCAGCAAAATCAACGACCCTGTCAATTAGTAAGTTTATCCCGCTTCCTGAACCGACTCCTTGATAGTTGACCTTGATGCCCGTCTTCTCAAAATACACGTCAGACAATTTGGAGTAGAAAGGTTGGGGAAATGTTGCGCCAGCTCCTATGAGCTCATTCTCGGCTGAGTGACCAGATAAAGCGGAGAAAAGTAGGATTAAAAGTGTGAGAAAAAATCGTTTCATAAGCTCCTCCTCTTCATTTGAATTTATTTACCTTCTTGGGCCATATGCATTTTAGAATTTTCGTGTTAAGGGATTATTAATTGTTTGTTAATTTTCTGTTAATTTTTTGTGCTCGTTATGACGGGAATATAAATGGAGAACTCGCTTCCCTCCCCAGGAGAGCTTCTAAGTTTTATAGTGCCATTATGGAGCATGACTATGTGTTTAACTATGGACAGACCGAGTCCTGTGCCATCATGTCTTTTCGATCTTGACTTGTCAACCACGTAGAATCTTTCAAAAATTCTACTCTGATGCTTCTCCGGTATTCCTATCCCGGAATCCTCAACATTAATTAGCACGGAATCGTTCTCCCTTTTTACTTGGACTTTCACATATCCCTTTTCAGTATATTTCACAGCGTTATCTATGAGGTTTATAAACAACTGCTCAAGTTGGAATCTATCCCCTCTTATTTTGACATCCTCTCCTATATCAACGATAAGATCGAGTCCTTTTTCCTGAATCTTCCTTTCAAAAAGTTTGAGTACTGGTTCTACCACATCCCTTAGATCGACTTCTTCAAACTCCGCAAGAGAATAACCCTCTTCAAGCCTGGAGAGTGTTAAAAGATCGTTCACCATCCTTATCAGTTTTTCAGTATTTCTCTTTATTATTTCCACGTATGACCTCTCTTTAATAGAATCGTCGGACTCCAATGTTTCAATAAAACCCTTCATAGCACTAAGGGGGGTTCTCAGTTCATGGGATAGATTGCTAATAAAATCCCTCTTCATTCTCTCTACTTCCACCAAAGGGGTAACGTCACGAAAAATGTAAAATCTTTCTCCCGTAACCCTCACAAATGAACCTGTAACGTCAAAATACTTGCTTTTTAATTTCAGTTCCTTACGAATCTCCGTTTTATTCTCTTTTATTCTGGAAGTATGCTCATTAAAAAATTCTGTGAAAGTGGGTTCTCTTATAGCCTCCCAGTAGTATTGTCCTACCCGGATATTATTACCTATTAGGCTACGGAATGAGTCATTAAAGAATACGATTCTTCCTTCATCGTCGAGAACAATAAGGGGATCCAGTATCTTTGATATGATCATCTCGTATTCATTAATTTTTTCAGATAGGCTCACAAAATCCGATTTTATTTTGTCAAGCATGTGTTGAAATTGTACACTTATCTTTGAAGCCTCCCCACCCTCTACAATAGGTAGAATTCCTCCTACGCCATCCTCCGCAATTTTTCTTGAAAGACGATCCAAAGCCAAAAGGGTCTTAGAGGCTTTTTTCGCAAAAAGGAAAAAGGCTAAGAAAAAGCCTGCCAAGGAAAATAGTACGCACCCAATAAAGAACATCCCCAAAGAAAAGGCTATCTCCTTTTCTTTTTTAGAAGCTTTCCAAAAGAAGATGTCATATCTCCCACACCATCGCTATTCTTCATTTTACTTCCTTCTCCATAAATTATGGCCCCTCTTGATTGACTTGTTAAATCCATCTCGCTTATAGAGATATTTTCTAAAGTAGATCGTCTCTTGAGAAAGCTTGTGGATCCCTGTTCTTATTCGAAGATTTTCGTGAAGTCTTGAAAACTGATTCTTTAGACTCCCCATGTCCTGTCTTTCAAGCCGCTCCAAAATATTCCTTCTCTTAAGTAGCTCAATTCGTTCATCCGATAACCCCTCAGTTGAACCCCCCATAAGGAAGTAAAGGCATCAATCCTTCTCTAATTTATATCCGATGCCACGTACACTTTTTACATACCTACCCAGGTCTTTGAGCTTTTCCCTTATGTGCCTTATGTGAACGTCTATAGTTCTATCTATGACTGTCTTTTCGTCTCCCCAGAGATGGTCGAGTATTTGCTCCCTCGTGAGCACCGTCCCTTTTTTGCGAAGAAGCAATTCCAGGATTCTGAACTCTGTTGGAGTTAAATCTATCTTCTGCCCATCGAGACGTGCATCGTACTTTTCGGGATGTAGAATAAGCCTATCTTCCAAACCTAAGTAGCTAACCTTTTCTGCAAGGGACATCCTTCTTATAACAGATCTTACACGAGCTATGAGTTCCCGTACCGAAAACGGTTTAGTTACATAATCGTCGGCTCCAACTTCAAGCCCAATAATCCTGTCTATCTCTTCGACTCTCGCAGTAAGCATGATTATGGGAATTCTGGAATAAATTTCGTTTTTTTTCAGGATCTTTGTTACCTCAATTCCGTCCATATCCGGAAGCATAAGATCCAGGATAACAAGATCTGGTATCTCCTTTGGGATTTGGTAAAAGAATGATTCTGCAGTTAGGAAAGTCTTAACCCTGAATTGATTTTTTGTGAAGTTTATCCTTATCAATTCACAAATATCGGGTTCATCGTCGACAACAAAGACAAGTTCGTTCATTTGGCTCTACCATACAAGAGATTATCACCACATGCGATACATGTCAATAAAGCCTCTTATAAGGTTGCGCGTTTTTAGATCTCCTAACTAAGAATTTAAGAAAAGGCGAGAAAAGGCGATAACATTATTAGATCGATAGGAGGTTCGCGGTGACGAAGCTAATAGTTGCTGTAGACGGGTATTCCTTCGAAGATGCAAAAGAAAAGGGGATACTTGAAAAGCTAAAAACCGCAAAAGAAAGGGATATGATATGGGGTATAAAAATAAATGACATGCTTTTTTCAGGCTCATGCCCGGAAATAATAAGGACACTGAAAGAGGCATACGGGCTTTCCGTCTTTGCGGACGCAAAGCTTCACGACATACCGAATACGATGGAGAATTGCCTAAATAGGCTTGTTGGAGCGGGAGCTGATATTGTTTCAGTCCATTGTTCTGCATGTTTCAGACCCAAAAGGGAGGAGCTCTTAAAACACATAGCAGGATTTACAGTTCTCACCTCTTTCACGGATCTGCAGGTGAGGTGGATCTACGATAGGCCAGTAGCGGAGATGATAAAAAATTTCGCGGACATAGCTCTCATGAACGGATATCCTTACGTAGTTTTATCTGCGAGAGGTCTCGATCTTCTGAAGGATTATCCAATGAAAAAAATATGTACAGGGATTAGGCCGCACTGGTTTCCTGACAGAAAGGACCAGATCGCGGTAACTTCTATAAAGGAAGCCGTCCGTGCGGATGCTGATTATATTGTGATAGGAAGGCCTATAACGGAATCTCCGGATATTCTTGAGGCAATAGAAAAGGTAAATTCAGAACTTCTTTAGAAACTCCAATATTTGACATAGTTCACCCCTTTTAGTAATATTACGTTCCCGATGGATTTCCGTATTAGGCCATATATCCCGCCGAGCATTTATCCTATCTAAAGCCGGTTCGGCTTTAAAGGATTTCATCCAATAAAAGAGAAAGGAGGAGATAGATATGCCATATACGGTCGACGCGAGGGGCCTTTCCTGCCCCGAACCGGTGATACTTGCCAAGAAGGCGATTGAGCAACATGAGGAGGTAGAAATTATCGTTGACAATAAAACCGCGCTCGAAAACATAAAGAGGCTTGCTGTCGATCAAGGATGCATCTTCGAGGAAAAAGAAGAAAATGGCATTTACCACATATACCTAAAAAGAAGAGAAAAAAGAGAAGGCGGAGCAAAGGAGCAAAGGCCTCTTGGACCGACCCTTGTTGTGATATCCTCTGATGCCATGGGAAGGGGAGATGACCAACTGGGGAAATTACTTATCAGAGCCTTCATACATACACTTACCGAGCTTGAAGAGAAACCTGACGTGATAGTTCTTTATAACTCTGGTGTTCTACTCTCAAAAGAAGGTTCCGATTGCGTGGAAGACTTAAGAACACTGGAGAAAAATGGTGTGAAAATACTTATCTGTGGAACCTGTGTAAATCACTTTGGTATTAAGGGTGAAATATCTGTGGGAACTATTTCAAACATGTACGTGATCGCAGAAGCGCTCCTTTCAGCAGGAAGGATTGTTTACCCATGAGTGAACCTGAAAAGGGTTACTTGTTCGCCATCTTTAATTCTACAAACCACCTCTTGGCTGCAGAAAAAGTCATAAAAGAGGGTGGATTAAACTACAAGATTGTCCCTATACCGAGGTTTCTCAGTTCAGATTGTGGGGTATGCATAAGATTTCGAAAGGAGGACAGAGAAAGGTTCGAGGCACTTGTTAGGGAAAAAATAAGGGATTTCGTAATCGAGTCAATAGATGAGGAAAACCAAATCTGAATGGGAAAAAGTAAAAACAACGGGCTTGCAAGTTGTGAGAGGACTGTTGTAATATAGGGTTAAGGCCGGAGTGGTGGAACTGGAAGACGCGCCGGACTCAAAATCCGGTGGAGTTTAACTCCGTGCGGGTTCGACCCCCGCCTCCGGCAATGCGTAATCTATTGAAATCATTAAAGGTCGAGCTCGAAAAAAACCCCCGAAAATACTTTCCCCCAAAAAGGCCCCAGAAGAAAAAATTCAGGGTCATACCTACATTTGCTGAGAAGTGAACTTCTGAGCACCTTCCCTTATTACTGATATTGGCCCCCTTCTTTTTAGTCGTTTCGGCACGCAGCTTACGAAGGAAAACACCAAGTGGCCTCTCAGCCTCTTTTGAAAGCCGGCTTCTTCTTGATCAAACATGATTCACTTATCCCGAAAAGAGGGAGGTATTAATCACCTCTTTAGATGATTTAAGACTAAATTGGCACATATCAACTGTCGCAATCCCTTCTAAATGAGGTCAAGTTTCCGATAAGAGACTATGTAAGACCTTAGGACTTATAGCCACGTCGCAATCCCTTCTAAATGAGGTCAAGTTTCCGATGTAGCGTGGGCAGTCTATTGGAGGTTTTTTATTGAGTCGCAATCCCTTCTAAATGAGGTCAAGTTTCCGATGAATCGCCTTCCGGGCGGTTGTACCTAGCTCGGGTCGCAATCCCTTCTAAATGAGGTCAAGTTTCCGATAGCTCGGTATATTTTCTCTTTTAAATTTAATATGTTGCCGGTATGGTTGTGCAACTTTTCCCGCCCCAATAAAGTTATTGATGAAACGTCTCGGAAACATTTCAGGCGACCTCACCATTATGTTTTCAAAGAGCACTTACGAAACTTATAAAGCATACCATATTGCTTTTTAGATGTTAATATTTGTTGTAAGTGTGATCGAAATGAAACTATCTTTCCGCATTTAAGCTCTCCAGTGTATATTTACCGAGACCGAAGCTTGTTCCCTTTCCAACATGAAGGATCTCCCCAGCCCTCAGCAGGGGTATGAAAGGTCTTATGTTGCCCTCGTACACTATATCGCCGATTAGCCCACCCATTTTCATCTTCGACTTCTGTCTCTGAGAATACCTCTCCCAGTCAAACCACCTTAGATTATCTTTAACAATATTCACCTTCTCCGCTTCCCTTATTATCGACCTGGGGTCCCACTTAGGAGGTATTTTTTCGCAGTGGAAGTAATAAAGTAAACCTATCCTTCGAAGAAGATTTCTGATTAGTATGTGAAACTCAAGACGCGATGCTAACCTCCTTCTATACACAATGCGGATAGGGGTATTCGCGATAAGTCTTATCGAATCGTCATTTGCTTCTTCGCACCGAAGAAAAATATCCGCTTCAGGTATCTCAAGTACTTCGGGATCGGCTGCTTTGATGGTCTTTTCCTCTGTAGAGTATATCTCTTTGTCGTTCTGAAGAACTCTCTTCAACTCATATTTGCCCCTTCCTCTTCTTATTCCGATATTTCCGAGCTCGCCAAAGGTGTAAACGAAATAGGGGATATAATCGACTGCCCTTCCTACAAGAATTAGATTGAACGTAATCTTCTCTCCAGAATGGTAGGTGAGGGTTTTTTCCTCTGGAGGTTCGATAACAAAAGGATGGGGTATTTTCTCGTATTTGCTCATGTTCATTATCGTGAAATCGTCCTTAGGAGAGGTCTCAAATATATAGGCATATATGCATCCTGATATTAACATGCAATCTCGGCATTCTCTACTCTTAAAAGGACAGGTTACTCTTTTGAACACATTCCCAAAACCACCCCGAATAGTCGAGCCCTTATAAGGAGGCATGCTTATCAGATCCTTTACCTCGACCTCGAGAGTAAATTTCTTATACGTGAGCCTCATAAAGCATTCTTTCTTCAATGATATCAGTGCGCCGATAAAATGACAACTACATATTCCTGACTCAAAAAACTATTGCTTCGTCAGGGATGGGATTCCCGCGTCCGAGCACGAATACCTTAGGACTTAGGGGGAGCGGGTATATCCGGATATCATCTTCCTCTTCCTTTATGAGGGCCTTTAAGTCTAACTTTAGTTCCTGTAGTTCCTGCCATGTGAGCTTTAAGTGAAAAACGGAGTACTGAACGTGGAAGCCCCTTTCCTTCAAATACTTAAAAACTTTGTGAAGTCGCGCCTCGTCGGCTATGTCGTAACATACAAGGTAGTTTGACTTCATAACTTAACTTATCAGCTCAGATCTTCTGGCCGGCAAGGATCTAAGGTTGCGCATAGTTTCGAAAAGACCGTCGAGTATACTATCAATGAGTCTCTGTGTCAGCTTCTTTTTGTTTTCAAACCTCTGGACGACATCTCTCATACCAGCGCTGGTAAGTTCCCATCCCGTGGAACTAAATACAACATAGTCCTCTACCCTTGCAGTTCTTAAAAATTGGACAGCTTGTAAATCTACCTCAGGTTCAATAGCAATGAATATATCGAGAACCATACCAAAGTTGTCCCTCCTGTTGTAGATCCCGATATGAGGATCAAGTCCTGCAGAAATAACGCTTTTTAGGATCATTTCCTTGAAAAATCCTGATATCACGGACTTAACAATCTTAGACCTTTTCTCGGGGCCGGAAATACATTTTTTTATGAAGGTCCTATAATCCTCCTCTCTCAAGCCCCTTCTTCGGACTGAAAGACCCATTCTCCTTGACAGCTTCCATATTACTTTTAGTTGGACCTTCCTCCGCTCTGAAATGAGCCAATTTTTGTACCTTTCTATCCTTTCTTCGTGCGCCAAAAGAGATTTCTGCTCTTCATAGTGAGAGTTCAGGCCGTGGTTACCGGGGATAGTAAGGGCTATTTCATTGCCTTTCTTATCCATGAAAGTTACGGGAATGTTGTTCTCAGTAAAAAGTGTGATTGTAGATGCATCTAACCTTACGTTTCCGATGATTACAACGTGGCCTACGAGTGGGAGAGGAACTCGCCAACCCGCTTTGCCTTCCTCTTTTATCCACAAAGAGGGGCCGTCCCTTATCACTTCAAGCCCCTCCTTCTCACTCAGATAGAGCGTTCTGTCCTTCATATATCTCCCATTCTTCCCCGAGTATGTTTCTTGCAAGTGCTCTCACTTCTTCTGTAAATAGCGGTCTTTTCTTTTTGGCCCATTCCTCGTAAAGAGGATAGAACCGGCTACGAGCTTGTTTTTTTAAGTAACAGCCTGATCTTTCTTTATCGATCAGGAAATCCCTGGCGGTGAAGTGCCGGTCTCTGAAGATTGCCCACACGAAGCGGTCTACCTCTTGCCTGAAAAGTTCCACCATATCACATGCCAGAGATTCCCTGCCGTATTCAAACTGGTGATAGAAACCTATCGTGGGGTCAAGGCCGATCGTTTCAATTTCCCGGACCATTTCATAGTGAATAAGTGTGTAGCACAAGGAGAGCATGGAATTTACTGGATCCTGAGGAGGTCTTCTGTTTCTATTCCAGAACATAAGAGATGGTGGAAATAGCTCAGTATATCCGGAAAAGTATGATGCTGCTGCGCTACCTTCATAGCCACGCAGAAGCTCAAGAATAGCTTGAGGGTCGGCCTGAGAATCCTTCTCAAATTCTGTCTTTATCAGCCTTAGCTTGCCGTTTATTCTCGATATCTTTTCGATCGACGATTTAAGCGGAAAACGCAAATCTGGCCGACGGGCGAGGGCCTCGTTTAAGAAGTCAATCTGATTCTGGATCTTTCTTCCAATGAGATCGAATGAGAAGTGGACAGCAAAAGAGCGTGCGTCCTTTTTTCCGAGCAATGACTTTTCGAACTGTCTTATCCCCAGTATTCCATTACTGTGTAACCGCCCGTGTAACATGCCGTGGAACTTCATCCTTCTACCAGACAAGAATATTACCGTAACATTCTGGTCAGCAAGTTTACATAGGACTGATGAGTCGATAGTAATATTTCCGGTAACGACAACTCGTTTGAGAGGAAAAATAGGGACCGTCCCTTCCCGCTCTCCATTTCTGTAGAACGCAAGTGCATTGCCATCCAGTCTCACATGGATTCCCTTTCTGTCGACATAGAGAGTTCCCATTCCGGTTACCTTTTACCCCACATAAAAATAGGCAGGATCACGCGGTGCTATTGCAATGCCCAATGTGTGGGTTTTACTTCTTCCATCGACGACGAATATATGGATCCTGTCCTCCTTCTCGTCTATAATGTCTTTTAACGCTTCTTTTACGTACCCAAGCTCTCCATCGGTCAGAAAGCACTCGTATACTGATTTTTGCCCGCCTGTGGAGTATCCCTTGAGAAAATTGTGTACCGCATGGAGTCTCCGTTCATTAGATATGTCGTAGGCAATTAGGTACAAGGTTCTACTCATTGCCTCACCGTCCTTTACAGCCTTCTCCCCAAGCCTGTTATATTCTAAAACAAAAACCTTAGGGATGAACGGTCGGAAATATTTCCGAAACGTTTCTCTTTCCTACGAGTCTTACCTACGAACCATGACTCTCTCATAAGGCCATTATGTCTCGATCTTCGGAAAAGTTGGTAAGTCGTCTTCGGTGAAAATCTTAAGACCAACTACGAAATTCCTAAGGTCTGAGTACGTCGTTTCTTTTGGAGAGTTAAAGCCGTGGGCGAGATATGACTGATTTCTTGAGTACTGAATTTTTCGAAACTGGTCCTTGTTTTTGTCGAATAACTTACCCAAGTCATCTCCAAGGGACAAAAGGAGTTCGAACAGCGCGTTCAATGGTAGCTTTATCTTTCCGTCCTCGCCACTACGGTAGCGGCGCACAAATTCCTCTCTCAGAGTAAGGGGAAGCTCGTCAGGCTTCACATCCGAGGCATTTATTCCATACTGACTTAAAAGTCTTTCCTGTGCGACCATCTCGACAAGTCTATAAAGCCTAAGGATAGCGTCATCAATCTTTCCTTCCTCAAAACGTCTTTCAGCATTAGCGAAAAGATCGAGAATAAGATACTTCGAGGGCCTCTTGGTTTCTTGAGCAAGCCTCTCAAGGAAAGGGAGGCTTGATTTTGTTTTCCAAGCGAATTCCGCGAATACGGGATCCTTCCATTCCTCAATTTCTTCGATCCTTGCTCTCCTAAAGCTTTCATATGCTTCTTTGTGGCGGAAAAGGTCCCATTTTTGATATCCTTCCACTGCTAACCCGATCTTTTTGAAGAGTGTTCTCTGTTTTCTGGCTTTCTCTGATAGCCTTTCACATAGCTCTTTCGCAGCTGCAAACTGGTACTGGTTAAAAAGCAAAGCTATCGTCTTTTTTTCCTCGAGCGCAAAAACATCCCACGGATTGAAGTTACTGTATACTTCTTCGGTACCGTCAATTACTACACCCACGCCGCCTTTTGTTCTCTCCTTTCCACCTACGTAAGAAAAAGAAAAACCCCGCGTGACAGAGGCAAGGGCAAGAGCAACGGACATGTTTTTCGTTCCTCCCGTGTAATCCACTATTACGCTATCCTGGGAAAAACCCTCATTTATTACCCTTTTTACAGCCTCATCAGCTTTTTCAAAGCAGTGAAGAAGGTCGTTCACATCGTCAACTAAGGTGACCTGACTTTTGAAATGAAGTGACTGAGCCGAACAGGCTCTCCTTATCTCGCTTAAATTGTCAACCGTCTCCTGCGAGGCAAGGAAAGAGATAAAAACAGGCTTATAGTGAATTATGGAACTTATAATAGGAGCTGGTGTACCTCCAACGGAAATGATCATAGCTGAAGCTGTTGTTCCGTTTTTTGTCTCTCCATCCATTGTTCGACCCCCCGTTTCATAGCAGTGTTTTTTTATCTGCATGTTGAAAAGAGACGTCTCGGGTCATAGATTTAGCCCTCCTTGATCCTGTTCCTTCCGGTTATAATACTCTGCCAGCTTGTCTTCCTGTACTCGTGGACCACCTCATTTCTACGTTTTACAATAGGGCCAATTTTCAGAACAACATGATCTGCGAACCCGTGACATGCGAGGGCCGCGGCTCCAAAGATCTCAGGTTTTAGCCCTTCATGTTTCCTCAGAGATTCTTCTTCCATCTCAATTATAGAAAGAATTATCTCATTCATCTTTTTGTCGAGTATACGTCTTATGCGCCTGTCTAAGAAATATTTATCGCAGTTCACTTCCTCGTTTCTTGCTTTATCAAGCACGGATATTCCTCCTTCGACTGATGCTTGCCGATTCATGGAGCACAGGATGGGGTAGACAATGTAGCGGGAGCACGTCTACCATTGGGATCACCGTTCAGTTTTTTGATTCTCTTCAATTTTTATAATCTCAAAAGCGTTGCCTAAGGGTTCAACAGTAATATTTGCTCTCACACCCTTTCTTTTTTCAAAGAGGATTTCGTGGAATTTTTCGGGAACAAAACTCTTATCATCACCTATTCTTTTTTCAGCCCTCTTGTTTTCGTATGTGGCAATTAGGGTCTTATTGCCAGGAGAGTATGTAATATATGCCCCAGGCCAGGTTATTGGCTCGGGAGATTTTTTAGCTCTTGCACTCACTTCAATTTCATTTTCGCTTTCTTCCTTTCTCTCAAAAAATATGGGCTTTCCTTTTTCGCAAGGCAAGGTTTCAAAGTTAGCCCAGCCAAGGGGGATAAAAGAATCTTCTTTTGTCCATAGGCGTCTTGATTTAGGTGCTTCCTCGTTACCTCTGTTTAGTCCAGCATAGTTACGAATCTTTTTTCTTAAATCCTCAGAGAGCAAAGGAAAGATAGTCGTTGCTATCATGCCTGAACCGAACCCTATCCTGAAGTTAGGCTTCGATTCTTTGAAGTCGTAAAATTTTATTTTCCTTTGGCCTGAAAAAAACGATTTTTCAGCCTCTATGACATCATTAGCCCATTTTGTAATATTTTCCGCAACCTCATGCAGATTCTTTGGTAAGGTTATGTGATCGTTAAATTTTTTGAAGTCATTAAGTAGCCCTCTGTCCCATCTAATTTGAAATCTAAAGCACACACCCTCGGGGACACATTCGACCCAAATTGTGGTTGGTTTTCCGGTCTTTTCTTTTTTCAGCTGCCAGCCATTTCTCTCTTTCTTCACCACGTTGACTGGAATTATTATAGGTTCAAAATCGCTGTCCGGATAGGCATCAGTAATATGGAGCATTCTTAGCCAGTCCGTATGGGGGCCCATCCCTTGTTCAGAGTCTTGTGCGTGGTTAGTAGGCTGAAGAATGAAAGATTCAAACCACTCTTTGTTTAGCCACTCAGACATCTTTTTCTTGTCTCTCCTCTGCGTCATATCCCGCTCTATTCTACTTTCAACGTGTTCCACGAACTTCGCAGCATCTTTTTCCTTCAGATCCCTTAGTGCACAGTAGAGAATAGCAGTTCTAATAACACCCTTTATCGAAGTCCCCGGAATATATATTCTGCCCATGCCATCCCTTGTAAAAGGACGAAAATCTCGCATTGCTGACGCATCTCCCAGGATTCTCGAACATCTCCCGCTAATAAGTTCAATCAGGTTTTTCTCGTTAATCCGTACCACATGTCTTAAAAAAAATCCATGATCCTTAGGTTACTTCCCCGAATTTCCACCTCCCGCATGTAGGGCTCCACAAGGTTAAGTCCTGCGAGAACCTGCGCAAGCTTGTCTTCTGATAGGTGGTATACTATGCCATCCTTTACAAGGTACTCGAAAGGGGTTAGTTTCTGTTCAACACTTCCTATATGCACCGGAGACACCGTTTTCAAAGAACATACTTTCACCTCAAAAATATCAAATCCCATCTTTATCCTCCAGCAGGGACAGTAAAAGCGTATCCATACCTGAAAACCCGGTGGGCCAAGATGCGGTAAGGATCGGAATCGGGTGTCACATCTGCAAGACATCCTCGAGGACAGAAAGTGAATACAGAGCCCTCTCCAAAAAAGCCAATTGACTTTCTCTTTAAAGGTAGGGTTCTCCTCCCTGATGCGATCCACCCTTTTCTTTCTTATGATCTCAAAGGCGATAGCGGAGCTTTGGAGAGACATTCTCTCGTCCGGGGCGGGATGATAAAGGGATAGTAACACGTACCGGGACGATTTTAGGTCGAAAATTTCTTTAAAAGTGCCAGAGATTCTCTCATATCTCTCAACTTTGAACACGCCAGAACCATAAGTCTTCTCCCCTCCAATTCCAATATCCCCTAAGTTTGTCAAAAGATCGAAGAAAAGGTCTACATATTTGTCATTTTTAAATGCCACAAGGCCATAAAGACCGGCACCTTTCTTGAAGTGGACATATCCACAGTGATAGAGGTTGCTGTTTTGTGTTGCTCTATCCAGGGAAACCCTCGGCCTTATCTCTACGGTGTACGAATTCTTGTAATTCGTGAGATCCTTCCTCATTCGTTCAATGTCTTCTTCTTGGATGTGGGTGCCGCTAATCCACTTAAAAAAAAGTTCATCGGAAAGCCAAAGAGCTTTCTTTAGCTCCTTCCCATAACTCTTCTTTAGTTCGTCGCCCAGGTGGTCATCGAAGAGAGGACGGGGCAAGTAAAACGTCTCTCCGCCGTATAGGAAAAGAGAACTTATGAGGAAGGGAGGGTCTTTAAGGAACTCTTCGATGAGCTCACTTGCCTTTCCTTCGCCGTATACCACGTTCATAGCGTTCAGTAGGGCTGAGAAAAGCGTATCAGAGCTAACTCGCTCGCAAACGTTTTCGAGTTCTATGCCCGTCTCGCCAAAATGGGTAGATCCCAGAAACTCAAGTTCGTACTTGTATATATTCATGTTGTCCTCTGAACTTCTTGCTCCCGATTAAAAAGTCGGATTATTTTCGTGAGCTCCCCTTCTTCGAGAGACGTGCATTCCACATATTCGTCTTTTTTGCTTCTATCCCGCAGGTATTCTATAGACATCGCCTCAACTTTGCTTATTTCCAGGGAGACTTTTCCATACCCTCTTGAACCATAACCCCCGAGAGCATCAAGTTGAAGAAGATCGAAAGCAAGCTTCAGGTTTTTTAGATCTATCTCTATGTGGTCAGGTTCTTCAACATTGTAGATAATTTCAAGTTCAAACTTCGCTCCTTTAGGTACTCTTTCGATCTGCCTCGGAGTTGCAGCAGAGGTAACTCTATCTATGGCATTTTCAAACTTCAACTCTGTATACTCAAGGCCAGTATCGATGTCTGAAAGTTCCTGTTCACTTTCCCTTGTTAGGTAAAGGTCCCTTACTATCACCCTTGATGGAAAATTGTCCCCTCCCTCCCCGGATGCTGTTGATCCAAATAAGCGACAGACTTCGCAGTTTAGCGCTTTCTCTGCATCCTCACAGGCGTGAATGTGTACATAGCGTCCAATCTCCCGTTCAGGAAGCTTTTTCATAACCTTTTCCAGTAGCGATCTCAGTTTTCCCTTCAGAGATGAGCCAGGTATATAAGGTTGCCGTGTTACTGGGTCACGGACGACAGGAGCATCTATAGCGCCTATCTCCACATTTTCCTTTGAGGCACCAATATGAAGACCCGTCTCGCAGGTCAAGTATCCGGTTATCCTTGTTTTTCCTAAAAGAAACCTGTTATTATTCATCGGGTTCCTCCTTCCGTTTTATTCTTCGCCACCGTAAAATTTGTGATACGCCACTATCGCCTCGATTAGCCAGAGTAGCTTCTTAAAATCATCGTAGCTTTTTGAACCCCCTGTGATTGCCGGATCTACCACCTTCCACAGCGGCCATACTTCCTTATTTCTTCCCGCCGCGTACGCAAGCTTCGGCTTTAGAAGCACGACCTTATCTTTGGAGAAGTCCTCTCCCCTATTGAACTGAACATCAAGCTTCCTCACTGCGTCAAAAAACCTTCTTATCTGAGCCATCTTGAGCTTGCGATCTTTTAAATACTTTCCTAATTTCTGAGCTATGTCCACGAGTTCGTCGCCCGGGAGCTTTGAAAGACGTTCAGATGCATATTGTGCAATTTTTGCGCTCAGCTCCTCTATAGTGTCATCTCCCCGCTGAGACACGTTATCCCTCATTCTCTTCCCCTCCTTTCCTCATAAGCATTAAGGTCAACAGAGTCGATAACTCTGTGATCTTCCACTCTTTAGCATTTGAGGTCATGATGGCATCCTTAAACTTCAGTATCGTCTCTGGTTCTGCCATCCCAAAATTTGCCCTTGAGAGCAGGTAAGCTGCCTTTGGCAATACCAAAACCCCTTCGTCATTGAATCTCCTGGCAAGAGCCAGAACCCTGTGAAAGAATGTTTTTGGTAAACTTTTCTCATCAATCGCAAGGTGGTCTTCCTTCCTTATCAGAAACTTCACAAAAAGATGGACCCTTTCTCTAAGCCTTTCCACATCGGACCATCTCATTGGCATTCCTCTAAAAAATGTGATCGCATCCTTCTTTTTTTGCTTTTCTTCGTGCTCATCTTCGAAATTTTTTGCCTCTTCCTCTGCTTCACCTGCTTCCCTCGCGTATTGATAGATCGGGAATTTGCTGTGATTGATCGAAACTCCACCCGATATCGTGACAAATGGATTTCCCGTATACCTTTTGAAACAGATCTCAATGTCCATTGCAGACTCAATCACCTCAAGCCAGTGGCCAACTATGAATAGATCGTCACCGCCAGAATATACGACGGTAAGCTTCCTTCCCTCAAATAAAGGCCTACCGGCGAGGTTTGTAGGCCAAAAACCACTCATTTTATTGTCACAACTCAAAATCACATTCAAATAGTATTTGAAAAAGTCGTTGAGAGCCCTCGATATGGATGCCATTCTGGAAAACGTCCTGTGTTCCTCCGGGATTGCCTCTGAGAAAATCTTCCCGAGATAGTCTACATCCATTCTTAAAACAGCAAGCCGGTTTATTCCGAAAACCTTTGAGGCATTTGAAAGCTCTACTATATCCTTGTGCTGAAAGATCCCAAGAGGCATATAGACGCAATTGGGACTTGTGTAGTTCTTCGCATCAAGGTCATTGAAAAGATAGACCCTCTTTGCAGTGGCATCCAATTCCCGACTTCGAGTAGTAAAAAGGTAAAAGGAGTTACCTATGGCAAAGGCCTTATCCCTGTCCCTTGGGACAGATTGAGCGTCAAAGCAGTACAGGACTTCGTTTTTCTGACGAGACACTTTTTTTAAGGCATCTCCGAGCTGATACTGTTGTCCACAAGATTTGCACACATGCTCATATATCCTTTCAGAGGCACTAAAGACGGGTTCAAGGGTAACATCTTCTCTGAAGCAAACTTCACAGTACCGTGTGAGACAGTCCTTATGAGGCATCGATACAGAAATAGCCTCGTCAATTCTATCAATCCATTTCCTTTTCTTTGAGTCCTCTATTCTCTTTGATAGCCGAGGCCAAAGATCCATGCAACGATCGAAATTGTCAGGATGGAAATCGACGTGTTCGAGATTTAGAAATAAGCTACCCCTGAACTCCTCAAAAAGGAAGCTATTGATCTCACTTCTTATTTGCTCAAGAATCTTAACCGCATGGGGAGTATTATGCGAGAGGACATAGAAGGCTCCGCCGCCCATGAATATGATGTTGCATCTTGTAAGCTTCAGGCGGTCAATCACCTCCGAAACGGTATGCTCTAATAAAAGCTCGACAAAAAAGGATCTACCCTTCAAAGATTTAAGTGCGCCTTTTGATGTGATGGTGTAAATAAACTTCTGTACTCCAGAAATATCGCCGCCTACAAGGAGGTACGGCCTTTTATCCTTTGGGACATTCAAAATCTCTTCCTTTAAAAGTTCGTTCCTTTCCCATTTCATGGAATATTCTGTACTTTAGTAATGATACATGCAACCCGCTATGGCGGCGGTCAGCTTTAGATGGTCAAAAAGGGAAATATCTGGGTGTTTGTCCTTGATCTCCTCTTTTTTTAATCCGTCGTAAATTTTCAAGGTTATGGCGGGGACACTTTTCAGGTACTTCTCGAACACCGCAAGGAGAAAATTCACGGAGGCTCTATTTTCAAAGGTCTGGGATTCTAAGTCTTGTTCTAATTGACAAAGTATCTCTTTATACTCCTTGTTTGAATATGATGGTTCCTCCGTGAGGGTAAAAGGAATCCCTTCTGATTTAAGGGGAAGATAAGTAAGAGGGGGGCTCTCGCCAGTATTTTGAGGATTGTTTATTCTGCTAAATGGAGAGGCCATAGCTATCTCCGAATGCCATTTACCCTCCTCAAGTTTTTCTTTGTCTTTCTCTTTTCTCTCCTTTGCTGAAAGATTATCTGCTTGATACCAGATCAATCCCCTATTGTTGTTTAAGGCATAATCATCATCCCCCATATGATGATGGGCAATAGTGGCAAGATTCGCTGGATGACCCGGGAAGTGCGTATTGAGCCATTCGTACCCCCACTCAGTGTGTTTCTTTAATGTGGGATTTTCGTTCGCCCTTTGTACCAGCTTTCCTATGTCATGAACTAAAGCTCCTAACACCAGGATATCAAATTCTTTTTCGTTAAACGGCATCTGAACCCCCGTTAAGGATTAATCAAGAAGGCTCGCGGAACTCGGACCTGAGCCACCTTTGCCATGTTCTTCGGTGAGCGCGAAAAGATGTACTCTCCATCATCTTCCTTCGTTTCTCGATTTGATTTTCCAGAGATTTTATCTCCTCTTTTTCCACCTCTTTTAGCCTTTGTCCTTCAGAAAGCCTATTTTCAACATCCTCCTTTGTCTTTCTTCCTTGTTCCACTACATTCAGGCAGCCCGTTTAGTTCTTGGGCCTTTTCTATCTCCGAGAGTATCTTCTCATTGTCTTTTAGCTTCTCATAGAATACCCTCTCAATTTCATCCCTCATCTTACCGGTTAGAGTATCATCGAGACGAACCTCATTTTCGTAAAAGGGCAGGTAATCACTCTCCTTTGTTCGTTAATGTATGCCGCGTCCTTCGCCAAAAAAGTTCTTATTAATATTATCAAACTCTTTTCTGCCCGTTGAACGGCGGAAATGTTTCCGAAACGTTTCTTATGATGTTTCAGATTTTACCCCCCTCACCCTCTTCGATTCGTCTAAGCCACTAAGATTTTTTGTCTTTCCAATCTTATTCCGTACCTTGTTCCAGCGTAGAGCCTGATGCTACAGATCGTGTAGAAATGAGAAACCCCCTCGTCCTTCAGAGCGTGCCTTATGATACTATTTACCTTGCTTATGTGCTGCCTTAGAAGGTCAGGGATAGACAGCACATTTCTCCATTTTTGGATCAGTTCTTGTGATCGCCTCTCGTCCCCACCGTATATCCTTGCATAATCTATCGCCATATTCTCCAAGGATTCCCTCCCGAGCTCTATCAGTGTTACGAAACAGTCATTACAGTCCTGACATAAAATTCTTGACGGGTGGTGGCAGTAACTTAACTTTCTCCGTAAAAAGGCAGTATATAGGGCAAGGTGAATGGGCGACATCTCTATTGTCTCTGAACCAATTGTGAGGACTCGAAGAGAGAGATTCACAGTAAGTGGCATCTGATAAGTCGCAATATCAATTTCCATCTGAGATTTCTCGATCAAGGAGGCAAAGTCGTTTTCCCTGACGTCAAGTTTATCCCTCAGTCTGATGAACGGGAGCTCCGAAAGATAGATCTGAGCGTCCCTCGTGTTCAGGGTCCTTTTTGTGCCATCAGGAAGGATAGTCTCTATTTCTTTGTCTTTCTTTGGCTTGTAAAAGAAATTGGGATTGGATTCAAATTCTGGGGTAACAAGTACGTGGTAGAGCTTATCCCACGGTCGTCCAAAAAGCTGTAACGCTGAGCCAAGGTAGAAGCTCATGGTCTTTCTGCCCCCAGCGATTGAGCAATGAAGCCGAATAGTGTTGTCGCTCGTGATCTTCCTTATAAAAGACGTTATGGTATTCCCCATGAGCCTACTTTCTTCTTCATCTTTTATCTCACCGATAGGTTCGCCGTTTGCATTATACGGAACGATAAAATTGTCAGTACTAAATCTTATCTGGGGGAGATCATACTCGTTTATGAGCTTTTTAAGATGGCCGTCTACAATTAGTGCCTTTTCTATGTGTCTTTTTCCAGTGGAAGTAGTCAGAATGAAAAGCTCATCCACATACACAGGTGGTTCCCTTTGAGATAGAGCGTAGATTGTTTCTGTGATGATTTGTGGGGTTATTCCTCCTAAGCAGACAAGAACTTCTTTGAAAGTTCCCGAGCGCACTCAGTTCTATTTTACCACAGTTCGTTGAGTTAACCTACCTTTTTCTGAGGAGATGAAAATTAAGTCTGCATAGGCGTAAAAACGAACTCTTTCCACTTTTTTGTTTCATGCCAGATCTCTTCCTTCCTTTTTTCAAAGAGATCTAAAGACAGGCTTCCCTTTTCTTGATTCAGAAAATCGGAGTACGGTGCCTGTAGAACAAGGGCGTGATACTTGCGAGATGTCAGTTCAGCGAGTTTCTCTGCCTCATCCAAGAGAACGTGGTCAACTGCGGGAAGAGGACCACTCTCAGCGCGCATACCCCCGAAGGCGCCATCGGCTCAATCGATCTCCGGATAAGCCAGAAGATCTCCTCACAGGTCTTCTTCGACTCACTATTTAACATTTTTGGTGTTGTGAGAAGACGTCCAGCTTGCTACCAATCATCCTTTTAAACCCTCTCAGCACTCTGAGCAGATGATTCATTCATATTGTAGGTTTTAAGAAAGAAAGGCAGTAGTTGTATGACAGCTATTGCGTAAGCCAAGTCATGCGTATTCGCTAAAAAAAGTTTTTCCGAAAGAACGTAGAGACACCTTAGGAAGCGCCATTCAACCCTTTAACCAGAACCACAGAATAATATCGATATACAGCTTATGCGACCGTAACGGAGCGTAGATCCGGCATTATTGCATGGCCATGAGCCTCAAGCCAAAGACTTTGATCATCTAAAAAGGGATTTCAAGGAGACAGACCAAAATAAAAGGAAGTCTCCTTTTTCCTCAGATTTGTCAAATCCATGAGTTCATTGAAATCGTGAAAATGGATCATCCTATCCATAAATCCAGCGGTCGTCCCTTTTGTCATAAGCTCTTCCATAACTTTTTTTACTGCCCACGCAGCAGCATACAGAGCCGAGATCGGGTATACGACTACACTGTAGCCGATTTCTTCTAACTCTTTGACCGTCAGGATTGGAGTTTTTCCTCCCTCGATCTGTATCGCCAGGTTTGGTGCATCTATTTCATGGGTTATACGGTACATTTGCTCCTTTGTGGTTGGTGCCTCGACAAATATAAGGTCTGCCCCTGCCTCCCTGTATTTATTGGCTCTTTTGATTGCCTCATCTATGCCGTATACAGCAAGCGCATCTGTACGTGCCATTATAACAAAGTCAGGGTCTTGTCTTGCATCCACAGCAGCCTTAATCTTTGCTACCATTTCCTCGACTTCTACCACCTGTTTTCCTTCCATGTGACCACATCGTTTTGGAAAAACCTGGTCTTCAATGAACACTCCCGCTGCTCCTGCCTTTTCGAATTCCCGCACTGTCCTAATGACGTTCAGGACACCACCATGACCTGTGTTACCATCAGCAAAGACTGGTATATTTACAGCCTCCACGATATTCCTTGTGTGATTTACCATTTCCGGGAGTGTAAGCAAAGAGAGATCAGGCTTCCCGAGAAGAGACGCCGACGCTGGGTATCCACCAATTGTAACTGCCTTGAAACCGGCTTTTTCGACTATTCTCGCAGATGTGGCGTCGTACGCCCCCGGCATAACAAGAATTTCTCTGTCAAGAATTAATTTTTTTAGCATCGTTGTTTTTCTCATTTTACCCCCGTACCGGGTCGAACCCAAAGGCTTTCAACTTTTTACGCTTTAACTCCATTCTCTTCGAGGGGAGTTCTCCCCTTTCTCCCCATCTGCCAGAGGACAATTTCGAGATACAAACCCTATGTGGATCAAGTTTCGCCACTTCCTTCTCGCTCTCGTCCTTATAAGCTCAGCTCTTACACGCCAAAAGCCTTCTTAGGTAACCACAAAGCGATTTCCGGTTGCAACATAACGATCACCAACGCAATACCGAGCAAAAGAATGAATACCAGTACTCCTCTCACAATTTCTTCAATTTTTGCCTTTGCGACTCCCATGAGCACATATAAATTCATCCCAACAGGGGGCGTTATAAGTGCTATCTCCATGTTGAGTAAAAAAAGAACCCCAAACCAGATAGGGTCTAAGCCCAGTGCTTTTATTGCTGGATAAAGAATGGGGACAGTTATCAGAATAATAGAAACCACCTCAAGAAAGCACCCCAGAAACAAAAGTAAAATATTCACAAGTATCAGAAAGCCCCATTTTCCCAATTTCAGGTTTACGATTGCTTTGACCATCTCTTGTGGTATCTGGTTAAGCGCCAATACCTGACCGAAAAACACAGCACAAGCAATGATCATCATAAGAATACAAGTAGTTTTGGCCGTGTCTTTCATGATTTCGTAAACGTCTCTTAACCGCAGTCTCCTTTGAATTAGAAACACAATAACGAAACTCAGACTGGCGCCTACTGCGGCTGCCTCAGTAGGTGTAAAAGCCCCCGTATAAATCCCTCCTGTAATGATGGGCGGGAGGGTCAAAGGAAAGGCAACTTTCTTCAGAGCGGACCATTTAGCTTTCCACGTAGTTGAAATGCCTTTCAGTTCAGGATTTTTGACGCAATAAAGCCATGCATAGACGGCAAAGATTAAAGAAATCAGAACGCCCGGGACGATACCGGCTATGAAAAGCTTTGCCACGGATGTATCAGTGAGGGCTCCATAGATGATGGCGGGACCACTTGGGGGTATCATTATCGCAAGCGTGCCCCCCGCTCCCACAAGCCCGGAGGCAAATTCCTTCTTATAATTGTGCCTTATCAAGGCTGGGATCGCTATGGAACCTATTGTAAGGGCGGCGGCAGCGCTTGAACCGCATATAGCGCCAAAAAGAGCACATGTTACTATGGTCGTAATTGCAAGTCCGCCCCTAAACGATCCAAGCCATGTATGGACAAAGTCAAATAGATCGTCACCGACCCCAGCCTTAAGCATAATCTGCGACATGAGAGTAAAAAGGGGTATTGCGAGTAGAACAAAGCTGTTTAACGCATTGAACATTGAAGGCCCGATTCCAGACAGGCTCTGTCCTGTCAGTAAGAGAATTGCGATCCCTAAAGTCGCTAAGGAAAGAAATACAGGTACCCCCGCGAGGAGGAAGGCAAACAAGGCAAGGAAAATGAGTACAATCCCCATCCTAGGTCACCGTTTTTATGTTTCACAAGATGAACTAATAAAACTGAGTACTTTTACGGCGAATTGAAGAAACAGAGAAAAAGAACCCACAGGAACCGAAAGCTCAGGAATAAAAAGTGGAAACCCAGTTCCGATTGAACGGTCCCCAAATTTCAGCGAATAGTAAACCATCTCCATGCCTTTCCAGAAGAGAAGCCCAGAAAAGAAGAGGCCGACACAGTATCCGAAAAGATTTAGACGCCATCTTGCCTTTTCTGAGATTTTAGAAATGAGAAAATCCACTCGAATATGGGCGTCCTCCATAAGGGTATAGGAAGCTCCCAAAAAAACGGTCCAGATCATAAGGTATGTGGATACCTCTTCCGACCATCCGACGGGGGCTTTCACTATGTACCTCATAACAACCCCGTAAGTTACAACACCGGTCATACAACCGACAAGCATGCCACCAATGAGAGAACCAACTTCCGCGAATCGGTTTATTTCTCTTACAAACCTTTTTTTTCTTTCCCGCAAACCCTGTACCATTACCTGGAGATCCTTTCAATTTGATTCAATATTTCTGCCCCTTCAGCTCCTGTGGTTTTTATGAAGTACTCACGGACAGGGGGCTGCATAACGTTTTTCCATTGTTTTTCCTCTTCGGGAGAAAGAATGTGTATGTTCATCTTCTTCTTTAGTTCCCCTATAGCCCATAAAGCAAATTCCTCGCTATCTCTTATGGATTTTTTCTGGGTGGTCTCACACACTTCTTTTATCCCTACTTGGATCTCCTGGGGGAGGGACCGCCAGAACTTGGGATTCAGGAAAAAAGGCCACACCACAGACATGTTATGTGCAATCACCCCATACTTGTGTATGTCATAGTAATGTCTTACAAGCGCAGCGTCAGGACCTGTAAGACCAATATCGATCACGCCGGTCTGGAGGGCCGTCATTGCCTCCGGCCCTGCTATGGGTACACACTGGGCACCCATCGCTTCCAAGCTCAAATTCATAATTTTTGAAGTACCGCGCGCCTTTTTCCCCTTAAAGTCGGAAGGGGATAATAGAAACTTATCCTTCGAAGTATAAATTGTTCTTCTTGTCTGCAAGAGCCACATAACCGGTATCACGCCTTTTTCTTCCATTTTCTTGAAGAGCTTGACTCCCACCTCGCCGGAAAATATTTTCTCGATCGTACTTAGCTCTGTGGCAACGTAGGGAACGAGAAAAACTTCCATCGTCTGAACCAGTCTAGCCCACTCCATGTTTGGGACCGCTGCGGCTTCGATCACACCAGTAGACACTGCCCTAATAGACTCAGCAGGGGAAAGGGCCTGGGCGGCAGGGAAAATGGTTACTTTGATTTTTCCGTTTGTCCTCTGTTCCACAAGTCTCTTAAACTCCTGAAAATTCTTTGCGATGATGTGAGTCTCTGGCAACTGGTGAGAAATTCTCAATTCAAAAGGAGAAGCAAAAGGAACTTGACTCAAGGAGATAACAAGAAAGATTGCGATAGAATGTATCAGTGCTTTGACTCTCATGCGCTAACCTCCCTTGCGGTTTTCCTTTAACAATGCAGTAAGCGTGCCAAAATCTTTTTCTTTCAGAACGTATGTCCATACATAGGGATGTCTGGCAATAGGCCGGTTCCCATACGTCAATTTTGCTCTTAAGGCGCACACATGTTGCACGTATGTTGCACGGCGTCCGTTCACTTCTCTGTCCCGCGGTAGAATCTACTTGAATTTATCCCGAGGTTGACATGCTGCAGTCTCTCTGCTATAGTATCGCAACATCATGTGTAAAATAGCTTTTCTTTTGCCACATGAATCCATGATTCCGAGGGTTCAAAGTCTCGTGGCCCCGTATGAGGATATAGGTGTCTTTTTGTGTAACCTGCACAACACTGTTAAGACCGCATCAGAACTTATTGCCCTTGGATATGAGATAATCGTGACCCGTTGTGGCATTGCCTCAAGAATCAGGCGCGCCGGGTTACCAATTAGAATTGTGGAACTCCAGGTAACAGCTTTTGATGTTCTAAAAGCCCTGAATTTAGCTAAACACCACGGCGATAATATAGCGGTTGCAGCATACGCTCCTCTTGTCAAAGGGCTGGATGAGGTCACAAAACTACTGAATTTTCCGTTGGGAAAGTATCTGACAGTATCCGATGACGACAATGAGGTTGAAAACCTTGTGGACAGGGCAATTAGGGACGGAGCAAACGTCATCGTCGGGGGAGGCCTTTTTTGTCAAGCAGCAAATAGACGGGGAGTGAAATCAGTATTTATCGATTCAGGAAACGAGGCGATTCAACAGGCCCTCGAGGAAGCTATACATATCCGAGAAGTTATAAGAGAAGAAAAATTGAAAAGTAGCACCATAATGGCAATCCTAAACCACATCCAGGATGGGATTATAACTTTTGATCTACAGGGTAGAATCACGACCATAAATGAAAAGGCCCGTAGACTACTCAGTGCTGACCTGACGGACGTTTTGGACAAACGCGTGGATCATTTTTTACCTGGTTTCGACCTAACCAAAGCTTTGAGCAAAATAGAGGATAGTCCACACATCATCACCGAAATCGGCGATGCCAAAGTCTTTTGTAACTTTCTGCCAATAAGGGCAGAAGGTCAGATACGAGGGGTTCTTGCGGTACTCCAAGATGTGGGTGGAATCCAAAAAGTAGAAGCCCGAATAAGGCGAGAACTTTACAATAAGGGACACGTGGCAAAAAAGACTTTTGAGGATATCTGGGGAGATAGCCCTCTCATAAAGAACTGCGTAGAATTGGCAAAAAAATTCTCCCTTGTGGATTCCAGTGTTCTGATTACGGGAGAAACGGGAACAGGGAAGGAGCTTTTTGCGCAGGCGATTCACAACTACAGCAATAGAAAAAACGGACCTTTTGTGGCCATAAACTGTGCGGCGTTGCCGAGCGACATTCTTGAGAGTGAGCTTTTCGGATACGTCGGCGGAGCATTCACTGGGGCAAGAAAAGAAGGAAAAAAAGGTCTTTTCGAATTGGCTCATGGCGGTACCATATTCCTTGATGAAATTACCGAGATGGATTACAAAAACCAGAGCCGCCTCCTGAGAGTCTTGCAGGAGAAGTCTATCATGCCTCTTGGAAGCGACCGGGTGATACACGTAGACGTTAGAGTTATCGCCTCAACGAACAGAGATATTAGAGAGATGGTCAGGACACATAAATTCAGAGACGATCTTTTTTTTAGGTTGAACGTGCTTAGACTCGAGTTGCCACCACTGAGGGCCCGCATAGAGGATGTGGCGGTTATAGCAGAGGGACTTCTAAGAAAATACGCTCAACAGTTTGGAAAAGCTCTCGTTTTTGACAATCGTGCCATCAGTGTCCTTCAGCATTATCACTGGCCTGGAAATGTCCGTGAGCTCGAAAATGTTATCCAGAGGTTGGTAATAATTTGTAACTCAAGCACGATTCGTGCCTCCGATGTGGAATCGGTTCTCGAGACATGGGACGCTTATCCATCGGCAAGCAGTCAAAATGAGCATGAGATGAAGAGAATTGTGGAGGCTCTCAAAAAAACAAACGGCTCTAAAATTCAGGCAGCGAGACTGCTCGGCATGCATAGATCGACCTTGTGGCGCAAGCTCAAGAAATATAACACGTATGTGCGAGGCTTTGGCGCTCTCATGGGCATAAGGAAAAATCTTTCTTTTCCGGGAAACATTTCTTTCGAAAAATAGACTCGCTTCCTATTCTTGAGGAGTAGAATAGCTTTTGTTAACTCATGTTTCATGTTGAGCTAACCGAACCTCGCAAGCTCCCGCGTAGCAAGCGTTATAGTCGTAAGCATCCCTCATTGCGTAAGGCCTGCATCTGACCGCACATCACTTATGGGGTGACAAGTATTGCGGATCCTACCCTCCAGAACGTATCGTTCCTGTTGCATAACTGTAAGTAGCTCGAGCTTGTGAAGAGTCGATCTTCGTCCCGGATCTCCTCCGTCCAAAGAAACAAGAAGGAAAGCCAGTTTCACGTCATTGGCTTCATATTCGACAAAGTTAAGGGATCAGGACGTCATCCCTCATTCGAAGGACTTTCCGGATTCCGAAGGAACCGAATGAAGCTATGCCTCAGGGTGTGTCGACAGACCGGGATAGGACAGACCAGGCTCTCGTAAAAGTCGTCCCATTTGCAAAGAGCATTTCAACTCAGGGCCAGTTTCTACAATGCGTCTCCTTGATATGAAGAGATGCAACAAACCCTCCCAGGGTAACAAGAAAGCAGATCAAAAAAGCTACACGGTAGGCTCCCGGCGGGTAAAATCTCACGGAGTCTACCGTGGCCCCCTCCCAGAACAAATCGAGAACCTTACCAAGCACTATTTGCAGCAATGCTGCCCCCAGGAAACCTCCGGTATTAGTAGTGCCCATAGCGATTCCTGACACGATCTGCATATTTGCTTCCTTTGAGGCTACCAAAGAAAGCGTAAACCCTGAACAAAAGAACCCCATGAAAAAGCAGATAATGTAGAGGTAAATAGGTTGAGTCTTCTGAATTGTAAGGAAACAAACAATTCCCCATACCGCGCTGTAAGCGAGGGCACATGTTACATAGGGCAGCCTCCTAAGGCCTAAAACCTTATCAGAAATATAGCCGGTTACAGGACAACCGACGAGTAAGCCAAAAGAAATCATCATCATGTAGTTAGCAGCCTCTTTGTTTGAAAGCCCATAAACATGAGACAGAAAAGGTACCCCCCACAGTCCTGAAAAAGCCATCAATGTGGAATAAAAAGAGAAGAATCCAAAAAAGGGTGGCCAGGTATAAGGGTTTTTAAAAACGGTTCTTATCCCATCTATAATACTTTGCGGGGATGAGAACGAAGTTTCGTTGGCGGCTTTTTTATCCTGAGAATTATGTACACACTCCCCCGGCCTGTCTCTAACAGTACACCAACAGTTCCACGCAAGCAAAAACGTCGCGATTCCCATAAGGAAAAGACTGAGTCTCAAGCCAGCGAACTCTGATAAAACGGCGAGCGGCGTTGCGGCGAGCATCGTACCTAAAGCCCCAACCGTGGTAGTAAGTCCATTTATTAGCCCCATCTCATTTGGTTTGTACCACTCCACACAGACCCTCATCGTGTTAACCATCACCACTGATGCCCCAAACCCGATAAGAAGCCTTCCCACAAAACAAGTTACGAGTGATGAGGCTAATGCAAAGATGATCGTTCCTATTCCCATAACAACAGCACCGACTGTCACTGTCTTCCGGGGACCCAGAGTATCAGAAAAGATGCCCGATGGAATTTGCATAAGTGCGTATGTGTAGAAATATACGGAAGAAAGAGCTCCAAGCATGGTAGCACTTGTTTTGAAAGTCGCCATGAGATCTTTTGCCATGACAGCCGGTGCCACTCTGTGGATACAGCCGACGATGTAAATTGCCATTAGTGATGCCCATATTATCCACCTTTTATTAGATATTTTTGTGGTGGTCCGATCGTCTTTTTGCTTGCCTCGGTCTATCAGGCTCATTTATCCAAACGTCTTGATTCAGCACTGGGGCACAATAATGTTTCTGATTTTCGAGAGAGCGCGTGATTGAATACTAAAACTTACTCCCCTTTGCTTCTTCTAATTACTTTGGCCACTACCGTGAAATCCATTTTTTGGATGCATACCCCTACATGGATTCGTGAACTAAGGAATCAAATACAACTTCCTCTCCATGAGGATTGCTGTGTCGATGTTTATCAAACTTTGACGCCCAAATACTTAACCAGTATATCCTCTCTCTTTTTTAACTCCTCCGTGGCTGACTCGTATTCTATCTTGCCTTTCACCATGAAATAAATCCTGTGCGCAAGAGATAAGGTGAAAGGTACCTTCTCTTCCACAAGAAGGATCGTCATCCCTTGAGCGTTTAACCTTCTGATCACCTCCCCAAGACTGGCAACAAATAGTGGCATAAGCCCGGTAGTAGGCTCATCAAGGATAAGTATATCTGGATTTTTTAGAATCGCCCGCGAAATTGCCACGGCCTGCTGTTCTCCGCCACTTAGAGAACCCGCCTTTTGGTGTAGTCTCCCCTTAAGGTTAGGGAAAAGCTCCAGAACCTTTTCGATGTCCCCTTTGTCCGATCTCCCTAATAATCCCGTTTTAAGATTCTCCAAGACCGTCATTTTCGGGAAGAGATGTCTTCCCTGAGGCACGTAACCAACGCCCATTCTCGATATTTTAAACGGTTCCAAATGGGTGATGTCTTCACCCTTAAAGAAAATTTGTCCTGATCTTGGTTTTACGAACCCCATGATTGTATTTAGAGTGGTAGTCTTACCCACGCCGTTTCTTCCCAGAAGAGCAACAATTTCTCCCTTGTTCACGTCTAAGGACACCCCTTGCAAAATATGGCTCCTTCCATAGTACGCGTGTACGTCACTTAATCGTAGAATGGTCACGTCCCTTCTACCCCAAGATATATCTTCTGAACATCACTGTTTGACGCTATTTCTTCGCATGAGCCCTCTGCTACCACTTTTCCAAAGTTCAAAACGGTAATGGTTCTGCAGACTCGCATCACGATGTCAATATCATGCTCAATCAAAACTATCGACATCTTCTGTGACAATCGCTGAATAAGTGCCACAATATTCTCTGCCTCTTTTGGGCTTACTCCCTGTGTTGGCTCGTCCAGTAGGAGTAATACGGGATCAGTACTTAAAGCCATCGCGATTTCCAATATCTTTTGGTCGCCGTACGACAGATCAGTGGCAACTTCGTCCATCCTGCTCTCGAGTCCCACGAGATGACATATTTCTTCGACTTTTTCGGCAATTTCTCCTTTTCTCTCAATCCTTGAGAACAGGAGATTCCACGGCCTTTTCCTTCTTGAGTACAGACCCACCCAGATACAGTCATAGACTGTCATATCCGGAAATATCAGGGTTAACTGAAATGTCCTGCTCAACCCCATTCTGCAGATTTTATCTGGAGGATCGCCGGTAATGTCGACGCCATTTAAGTAAACTTTTCCGGAGTTCGGCTTGAGGTAGCCTGTAATCAAGTTAAAAAGCGTTGTCTTTCCCGCACCATTTGGGCCTATGAGCCCTTTTATTTCGTTCTTTCCCACAAAATAGGAGACATTCTCAACAGCCGTCAAACCACCGAAGTGCTTCGAAATATTATGAACTTCCAAGACGTAATCCGTGTACTGCCCAGCCATTAATCCTTATCCACCCCCTCTTTTCAACACGTATCCGAGCACGCCCTTTATTGAAACCCGGAGAATGACAAGTATAAGAACCCCAAAAAGCAGGAGATAATGGGTAAACCATGCGCTCACGTAGTATTGGAATATCGACATCAGAGCGACTCCAATAAAACAACCGACTAAAGTACCAAGGCCCCCTATAAGGCACCATACAATGGGGACTATAGACCAATAGAAGCTGAAGAAATCAGCGGAGGCGTAACGAAGAGTGAGGGCGTAGAGTGCCCCGCTTAGAGCCCCGCAAACGCCAGATATGATGAAAGCTATAAGTTTATACCGAAAAACATTGTAGCCGAGAAAAAGTGCTCTTGTATCATTCCCGCGTATAGCCGCGAATACTTTGCCAAGTGGTGCGCGCAACATTCTTACGAGGATTAAATAAGTAACAGTCAGAAAAAGTAACACGAAATAATAGTTCACAAGAGGATTTGAAAGAGAAAGCTGAGTGAATTTGCTAAAAAGGGCTGGAGGGATCACAGTGATCCCGTCATCTCCACCTGTAAGCCATATCATGTCCATCGCAAGAAGATGGAAAACAGCAGAGATGATTGCCGTAACAATCACGAAGTATGCCTCTGAAAGACGGACGCAGATCAACCCAAGTATTAGCGCTACGACGAATCCGGCACCTAATCCCGACCCGACAGCCCCTATCGCACCAGTTTTCACCTTTGCTATTGAAAGAATAGCGCCATATGCTCCCACACCAAAAAAAATTGAGTGTCCCAAACTACACTGATTGGTAAACCCAAGGGAAATATCGTACCCCATTGCAAAGATGGAGAAAACCATAATCTGGATCGCAAGAGATCTTGCTCCGCTCGGCAGTGTAAAACCGAGAACTGCAAATATTGCGAGAGACAAAGTGGCGAACCAGGAAAGGAGTCTTTTATTTTCCATACCTAAACCTACTTCTCAGCAAACAAACCTCTTGGCCTGATCATTAAAATAACAATCATAATAACGAGAATGGTAGCCCTCGATTGAGTGGGACTCATTACCGCAGAGAGTATACCTTCAACACAGGAAAGCGAGAGCGCGGCGAAAAGTGTGCCTTCGAGGCTACCGAGGCCTCCCACGATGACCACTATGAAAGCGAGGAGAACCACGTCATTGCCCATTAGGTAGAAGACCTGAGTTATTGGGGCCGCGAGTACGCCAGCGATCGCCGCAAGGATACATCCCAGCACAAAAGTCATCATGAGAACCCTATTTACATCAATACCCATAGCGCTTGCCATGTTCCTATCCTGAATCGATGCCCTTACGAGTATACCGTAAGAGGTCTTATACAGAAAAAGCCACAGGCCAATAAGGATCCCGATCGAAATTACCGCGATTAACAATCTATATCCTTCATACTCAACGCCAAAGAGATTAAAGGAGACAGGCCAAGGATTAAGCATCTTCTTCGGAATACCACCGTAGGTTGCCAAAACGATTTGCTGGATAATAAAAGAAATCCCGGTTGTTGCAATCATTGTTACGGAGGGGTGGCCCTCGTACGGCCTCAGTATAAAACGCTCCACCGGCGCAGCAAAAAATCCGACGATCAGGGGAACCACTAAGAGGGCAAGCCAGAAATTCCCGAGAAATGGGAATAAGGATATGGAAATAACTGCCCCTACCATGTAAATGTCGCCGTGCGCCATATTAACTATGCCCATGACCCCGAAAATCAGGGAAAGGCCAAGGGATATGAGGGCTATAATAAGCCCCCATATCATGCCATTGACGAACAGAAATAATACTGTGGAGATTAACTCGCCCATCTCAATCTACTGAACGGTTTTTTTAGTGACTAAAAATTTTCCTTTGTAAAATCAACCTGCGGTGGATAAACAGTATCCGCAGCAGGAATCTTTCCGACTACTTTAAGAGTCCCCTTCACAACCTGTTCCACATAAAGGCCCGCGATAGTCATATGATCCTCGGCCCTAATTTTCATACCCCCCTGCGGAAAATCCACACTCTCTTTAAATTCCATTCCTTCCAGCGTTTTTACTAATTTAGGGGTATCCTCCTTTTTCTGCCACCCGCTCTTTTCTATTCCGGCTTTTAGCACATTCACAGCCTGCCACATGGCCCAGTTATAGGCAAGCACCATTCGTGTTCCCGTTCCTATTTCCTTGCCTTCAGGATCAACACCTATGAAATCGCGATATGCCCTATTACTTTTTGTGTTAAGGCCTTCCAGCATGGTCGGGTACGACGTAAGACAGTAGAGCCCTTCGGCAGGAGCCCCAAGCTTTTTTATGTCCTGCGCAGAAAGAGCGTATACGGCCCCAAGTTTCTTTATATCGGGACGTACCGCGTGGAGATCCCTTATGAAAGAAAGAAAGTCAGAACCGAAGTTTGCAAAAAACACCGCGTCCGCCTCTTTGGGAATTTTGCCCTTCAGATAAGGAAGCCAGTCGCTGGTGCCTAAGGGAACCCTAATAGATGCGAGGACCTTACCGCCTTCCTCTGTGACATATTTTGTGAAATCCTGTTCGTTAGACCAACCCCAGGCGTAGTTAACGACGACCGTAACCCAGTTTTTCCCGATGTTTTTTACGGCATATTTGGCCCCTCCCTTGGCCTCCGACCTCACAGACGTGCAGGCCTGAAATACGTACCTGTTGCCCTTTTCCCCCGATATCTCGGTAGCAGAAGCGGAAGGAAAATACAATGTCTTTAGCTCCTTGGCGATAGGGGCACAGGCAATCGCGATACCGGAGCTATTCGAATCAAGTACAAAGTCAACACCGTGTGTCTCCACAAGCTTTCTGAATTTTAAGGCCCCCACCGACGGTTTGCTTTCAGTGTCTTCCACGTACACCTCAACGGGTCTGCCAGAAATCCCACCTGCTTTATTTATCCTTTCAACCGCCGCTTTTATTACCTTCTCGTGGGAGTATCCGTAAGCAGCAAGCCCACCCGTTTTGTCAGCAATAACGCCTATTTTTATCGGTGTCTTTTTTTCCTGCGCGTAACTAATGGAATAACATCCAAATACCAGTGCGATCGCCGCAACAACTAAGATTGCAAATACGCTCCGCTTCATAGTTACCTCCTATTCAGTTGATAATTATGGTTTTTATGTGAAGGGGTATCACCCGTTAAGCTTGAAGCCGAATCAGCCAGTGTCTTTGCAGTAAGTGAACGGCAAGTAAAAATGCGCCCCTTCCTATTACAGTTATACGAGACTGAGTCTTTGGTTGGGCCGAGATCCTTTCCAGTGTTTATGTATATGGAGTGTCTTTTGCTGCCAGCCGTTTTTTGTTTTTGGAATGTCAACTGTGACCCCCTATAATTATATACCACTTTTTTCACGTAAAAAGCTTTTTAGCTTCGCTCTCCTTAAGCTTTACCCTAAAGAGGATGGTTTTCGGGACCACTAAAATACACTTCAATTTCTGAACCTCTCTATCAAGCCAGCATCCTCTTTCTCAGAGGTCGCTTAGTCCCTGAAGATTTCTTTTCGCTATCCTTCAATACCTCAGGGACAATAAGCAAGTAAGTGTGCTCTCGCTTCCATATTACCACAATTACCGTATCCATATAAGTACTTTGGTTGTGATCTTCTGTTTCTCAGGCCTTGCCTTTCCATATTCCTTAGCTTTTAAACCCATTTCACAGTCACAGTCTTCTGGTCCAGGAAGAGCCTTACCGAATCGAACCTCGATTTTGCCATTCCGAAAAAGGACTGCCTTTTCGATCCAAGGGGGAAGAATGCATATGGCTGTGGTATACCCGCATTGATCCCCACATTTCCCACATTACACTCATGGATGA
>Ga0209225_1000319_pt1 | contig 57852 bp, 50 predicted proteins | sample WasSprMetagenome_FD_184732 | JGI IMG/M metagenome (GOLD analysis project Ga0209225, IMG submission 184732) | Sulfidic aquatic microbial communities from Washburn Spring, Yellowstone National Park, USA - WS (SPAdes) (version 3) | ecosystem: Environmental > Aquatic > Thermal springs > Hot (42-90C)... | reverse complement strand
CGTAGAGCTTATCACTCCAATAGCACTTGAAAAGGAACTGAGATTCGCAATCCGTGAAGGTGGAAAGACAGTAGGTGCAGGGGTTGTGACTGAGATAATAGAGTAAGAGGAGAAGATGAGACAGCTCGTAATACTTGCTTGCACAGAATGTAAAAACAGGAACTACACGACAACTAAAAACAAGCAAAAAACACCGGACAGATTAGAGCTCAGAAAGTATTGTAAGTTTTGCAGAAAGCATACTTTGCACAAGGAAACCAAATAAAGGCCAGTAGCTCCAACGGATAGAGCACCGGACTCCAAATCCGGGTGATGGGGGTTCGAATCCCTCCTGGCCTGATGGCGCTTCAGAGGGAAAGATGGACATAAAGGAAAAGGTTGCGAGGTTTAAAGACTACATAAAGGAGGTATACCAGGAGGCTAAAAGGATAACCTGGCCACCGAGGAAGGACACTGTTAAGGGGACGTACATTGTACTTATAACGGTTATAATAACGGCTATATTCCTTGGGATTATAGATGTTGGCTTAGCAAAGATCATTCAGGCACTTCTTCGTGGGTAAGTTAAGATGGAAAAGAAGTGGTACGTTGTCCATACCTATTCTGGATATGAACAGAAAGTAAAAGAGGCTCTCGAAGAGAGCATAAGAGTGAACAACATGGAAGAATATTTTGGAGAAATAATCGTGCCATCAGAGGTCGTGATGGAAAGGGTTAAGGGGAAGGTGAGGAAATCCCAGAGAGTTGTCTATCCGGGCTACGTCATTGTAAACATGGTGATGAACAACGACACCTGGTATCTTGTGAGAAATACTCCAAAAGTGACGGGCTTCGTTGGTCATGACAAAATGAACCCAACCCCACTTCCCGAAAAAGAAGTAGAGGAGCTCCTTCAGGCAATGCAGGAAGGAAAAGGTAAAGTTAAACCTAAGATAAAGTTCGAAAAAGGTGATAGTGTGAGGGTGATAGATGGACCTTTTACAAACTTCACGGGAACGGTCGAGGAGATAAAACCGGAAAAAGGAAAGGCAAAAGTATTGCTCAATATCTTCGGTAGGACTACTCCAGTTGAGTTCGATTTTATCCAGATAGAAAAGATTTAAAAGGAGATAAAAAATGGCAAAGAAGGTTGTTGCGGTCGTTAAATTGCAGTTGCAGGCAGGTCAAGCCACCCCTTCACCACCTGTTGGGCCTGCGCTTGGCCAGCATGGAGTTAACATTATGGAATTCTGTAAAGCTTTTAATGAGAGAACAAAAGGGCAGGAGGGAACAATCGTTCCCGTTCTTATTACGATTTACTCAGATAGGAGTTTCAGTTTCGTCACTAAGACACCCCCTACTACCTTTCTACTGAAGAGGGCGGCTAAACTCGCAAAGGGATCTTCAAATCCAAAGAAAGAAATAGTTGGAACCATAACTAAATCTCAGATACGAGAAATAGCTCAGATAAAAATGGCAGATCTAAATGCTAAGGATCTGGATGGGGCAATACGGATCATAGAAGGGTCTGCAAAAAGCATGGGTTTGGAGATAGTTGAAGGATAAGTCAGTGGCATAGGAGAGGCGCTATGGGAAGAAAAGGCAAAAAATATGTAGAGGCGAAGAAGAAGATAGACAGAGAAAAAAGGTACAGTATGGAGGAAGCATTAGATCTTCTTCCTCGGGTGGCTTACGCAAAATTCGACGAAACCGTAGAAGTGGCGCTAAGGCTCGGAGTAGACCCGAGACACGCAGATCAGATGGTAAGAGGGAGTGTGACACTGCCACATGGACTGGGCAAGCCTGTGAGAGTCCTTGTCTTCGCAAAAGGCCAAAAGGAAAAGGAGGCACAAGAAGCTGGTGCCGACTACGTTGGTGCGGAGGATCTTGTAGAAAAAATCCAAAAAGGATGGCTCGAATTTGACAAGGCAGTGGCAACTCCCGATGTTATGGGAATGGTCAGTAAGTTGGGTAAGATTTTAGGACCAAGGGGGCTTATGCCCAATCCAAAAATGGGGACCGTCACATTCGATGTAGCTAAAACAGTGAAGGAACTCAAGGCGGGGAGAGTGGAATTCAGGGTCGATAAGGCAGGAAACCTCCACGCCCCTGTTGGAAAGTTAAGCTTTGGGAAGGAAAAGCTTATGGAAAATATTGATGCTCTTCTTGAAACCGTTCTGAGACTAAAACCGCCCACAAGTAAGGGTACTTATATAAGGGGCATAGCGATATCAACAACGATGAGTCCTGGTATAAAGATTGACCCAAACTATGTGAAAAAGCTTGCAAAATAAAGGGAATAGGTCAGAGACAGCAGGTGCAGTTATGTTAAACGATTACGGCCTGCCGAGACATGAGCATAAGTTTGTCCCTGACTTCCCTTGATTTTTAGGAAGAAAGGAGGAGATAGACTTGGAGAGAGCAAAGAAGGAGATGATGGTTCACGAGCTAAGGGACAAGTTACAAAGAGTGAACTCTCTTTTCGTGACCGAGTACACCGGATTGAATGTGGAACAGATGTCAAGGGTGAGAAGGGAACTGAGAGGGGCTCAAGCGGAGTTCAAAGTCGTAAAAAATACATTGATGAGGATTGCCGCGAGAGGAACACGAGGAGAGGAGTTGGAAAAGTTTTTTTATGGGCAAAACGCGATCATTTCGGTTTATGGAGATCCTGTGGGCGTTGCAAAGATATTGACAGGTTTTATGAAGGAGATGCCGCAGCTAAAGTTCAAAGTGGGGCTTCTCGGGCAAAGAGTCATAACCGGTGAGGAGTTTCAGAAGCTCTCTCAGTTACCTTCAAGGGAGATCCTCCTGGGATCGCTTGTAGGATTGCTTGGTGGAATGCCGGTTAGGCTGCTTTTTGCCCTTCAATGGAACCTATGTCGGCTCCTTTTGACTTTGAACGCAATAAGGTCAAAAAAAGAAAACAGTAAGGAGGCATGAAAATGGGTATTACGAAAGAGGAAGTAATAAAATTCATAGAAAACATGACAGTTCTCGAGCTCTCAGACTTTATAAAAACTCTGGAAGAAAGATTCGGGGTTCAAGCGCAGGCTATGCCAGTCGCTGCACAGGCACCAATCGGAGGGACTGCACAGGTCTTGAAAGAGGAGAAGGCAGAAGAAAAGACAGAGTTCAACGTGATTCTTACTGGCTATGATGCGGACAAAAAGATTCAGGTGATAAAAGTTGTAAGGGCAATAACTAACCTCGGACTGAAAGAAGCAAAGGATCTTGTTGAGGGCGTTCCCAGGCCTGTAAAAGAGGGTGTGTCAAAAGATGAGGCGGAAAAGATTAAGAAGCAGCTTGAGGAGGTAAGTGGAAAGGTAAAAATAGAATAATCGTGTAGATTGGGGCAGGTCTCCCTGCCCCAAAGAAAGGACCATGGGGTGAAAATATTATGAAAGAGACTTTTCAAAACAAAATAGTGAGAAGGAAGTTTGGGAGAAAGAAGGAGGTATTAGAAGTCCCTAATCTCATAGAAATTCAGCTTAACTCCTTCAATAACTTCCTCCAAAAGGATGTTCCCCCAGAGAAGAGAAAAAAAATCGGAATACAGGGTGTGTTTGAGAGTATCTTTCCAATAAAGGATGCTCACGGAAGCACCTCCTTAGAGTTCGTTAAATACGAGATAGGAGAACCTAAGAATACGGAGGAGGAGTGCCTAATCAGGGGACTGACCTATGCGGCACCGATGAAGGTGACCATAAGGTTGGTAGCTTGGAGTACTAACCCTGACACGAAAGCAAAGGAAATAAAGGCGATAAAGGAACAGGATGTTTTCTTCGGCGAAATTCCTCTCATGACAGAGAGAGGATCTTTTATCATAAATGGGGTGGAAAGGGTTGTTGTAAACCAGTTACATAGATCACCCGGCGTCTATTTCGATTGTGAGCAGCCCAAGTCGTCCTTAGCGGGATTTCCTTCGTATAGTGCGAGGATAATCCCCTATAGGGGTTCTTGGCTCGATTTTGAATTTGACAGCAGGGATCTCCTGCATGTCAGGATAGACAAAAGAAAGAAGATACCTGTTACCCTTCTTCTAAAAGCCCTTGGTTACTCCCCACAGGAGATCCTCGATTATTTTTACGAAAAAGAGACTATCGTGCTCAAAGATGGGGGCAAATTCCTCAAAGTAACGCCTCCACACCTTCTTTTAGGTCAGAAGGCACCGGCGGACATAGTGGACGAAAAAACTGATGAAGTTCTTGTGAAAAGGCATAAGAAGATAACTCAGGCAGTTCTAAAGAAGATGGAAGCCCTTAACATCACTTCCATCCCCGTCGATGAAGATGAGGTAATAGGAAAGATAACCGCTAAAGAGATAAGAGACCCAAGGACCGGAAAAGTGCTTCTACCCTTGAATAAGGAGATAACCAAAGAAGATATTGAGCTTTTAAGATCCAGAAAAGTGGAGAGCATTGAAGTTCTTTTTATAGACAATCTGAACGTCAGTCCTTCTCTGAGAAATACACTCCTTGAAGACAAGGCCCAGACGAAGGAAGAAGCGCTGCTTGAGATATATAGAAAACTGAGGCCAGGTGATCCCCCTACTATAGAATTCGCGGAAGCGTTAATACAAAATATGTTCTTCAGTCCTGAGAGGTACGACCTGTCACAAGTTGGGCGGCTCAAAATGAATCAGAAGCTTGGCCTAAATATCCCACTTGAGGAGACTGCTCTCACAAAGAAGGATATTTTGGAGACAATAAAACACCTCTTAAGACTGAAAGATACGAGAGGACCTGGTGATGACATTGACCACTTAGGAAATAGAAGAGTGAGAACAGTAGGAGAGTTACTTGAGAATCAGTTCAGAATGGGCTTGATGAGAATGGAGCGAGCTATAAAGGAGAAGATCGCATTTCCAGAAATGGAAACGCTTATGCCCCATGACCTCGTGAATCCAAAGCCCGTAATCAGTGCTGTGAAAGATTTCTTTGCCACGAGTCAGCTTTCCCAATTCATGGATCAGACCAACCCTTTAAGTGAGATTACGCACAAGAGGCGGTTAAGTGCATTGGGTCCCGGAGGGTTAACGAGGGAAAGGGCAGGTTTTGAAGTAAGGGACGTCCACCCAACACACTACGGGAGAATCTGCCCTATTGAGACGCCGGAGGGCCCGAATATAGGTCTCATATCGTCCCTTGCTACTTATGCAAGGGTGAACGAATTCGGTTTCATAGAGACGCCGTACAGAAAGGTTATAAATGGTAAAGTGACCGACGAGATAGTCTACCTAACCGCTGATGAGGAAGAGAAGTACTATATTGTGCAGTCTTCGGTCCCTGTTGATGAAAAAGGAAACTTCCTTGTTGACCTTGTGGAAGCTCAGAAGGGCGGTAACTTTTATTATGTTAGCCCCGATCAGGTGGATTTAATGGACGTCTCTCCGAAACAACTCGTAAGTGTATCCGCTTCTCTTATCCCTTTTCTTGAGCACGATGATGCAAACAGAGCACTGATGGGATCAAACATGCAAAGACAGGCTGTACCGCTTATTGTGCCTGAGGCACCCCTTATCGGGACTGGTATGGAAAAGGTAGTTGGAAGGGATTCAAAGGTGACAATTATCGCCAAGCATGATGGGATAGTAAAAAGTGTAGATGCGAATAGGATAATCGTTCAGTATGAAGAGTCTCAAAATGGGGAGCAGCTCGTAAAAGTAGACATCTATAATCTTATGAAATTCAAAAGGTCTAACCAGGACACATGTATCAACCAGAGAGTGTTGGTAAACGAAGGGGATTACGTAAGAAAGGGTGATGTACTTGCAGATGGTCCGTCTACGGATAGAGGAGAGCTCGCCCTCGGAAAGAATTTGTTCGTAGCTTTTATGCCTTGGAGAGGTTACAACTACGAGGATTCTATTCTCATCAGCGAGAGGTTAGTTAAGGATGACGTACTAACTTCGATTCATATAGAGGAGCTGGAGTGCGTCGTAAGGGATACTAAGTTGGGGAAGGAGGAAGTCACGAGAGACATACCCAATGTGGGAGAAGAGATGTTAAAGGATCTTGACGAGAGCGGTATTATAAGGATTGGAGCGAAGGTAAAACCGGGAGATATTTTGGTGGGGAAGGTGACCCCAAAGGGGGAAACCCAGTTGACTCCGGAAGAAAAACTTTTGAGAGCGATTTTTGGAGAAAAAGCTGCAGACGTTAAGGATACATCTCTCAGAGTTCCGCACGGAATAGAAGGTATAGTTATAGATGTGAAGGTGCTTTCAAGGAGGGGACTGGAAAAAGATGAGAGGAGTAGAGACATCGAGGACAGGGAAATCTCTAATATCCTGAAAGATCAAGAAGACCAGATGAACATAATTGTGGAGAGCGCAAAGGAGAAGCTAAAGAGTGTCCTTTCTCAAGTCACCCTGAAAGGGGAGTTAAAGGATTCAAAGGGTAAGTCTATAGCCAAGAAAGGGGAAAAGATAACACCCGATATGGTGGACAAGCTGAGCATAGATAAGCTCAAGAACCTGAAGGTAGGAGATGAGGAATTACAGGCAAAGATAGAGAAGATAATAGACACAATGGAGAGTCAGCTTGACCTTGTGAGGTTGTATTACGAAGATAAGATCAACAAACTCAAAAGAGGGGATGAACTCCAGCCCGGGGTTCTGAAAACTATAAAAGTTTACATAGCTATGAAGAGGAAGATTGCCGTGGGAGACAAGCTCTCGGGCAGACACGGAAACAAAGGGATAGTCTCTATCATACTTCCAGAGGAGGACATGCCTTTTATGGAGGATGGTACGCCCGTTGATGTAGTCCTCAACCCTCTCGGAGTCCCCTCGAGGATGAATGTGGGACAGATTCTCGAAACTCACCTCGGTTGGGCTGCAAAGGAGCTCGGAAAAAGGATTGGTGAATTGGTAGACGAATATTACAGCAAAAAAGGGTCAGCGAGTGCGTTGAGGGATTACCTGAAGAAGATATACGCAGAGGAGGAGATAAACAATTTCATCGACAAATTGACTGACGATGAGCTCGTAAATTTAGCGTCCCGGATGAGAGAGGGCGTTTTCTTCGCTGTCCCTGTTTTTGAAGGAGCGAAGGAACATGAGATAAAAGGGTTCTTTAAACTTGCGGGAATGGATGAGAAGTGGCAGGTTACTCTGTATGATGGAAGGACAGGAGAGCCATTCCATCATCCTGTAACTGTCGGATACATGTACCTTCTTAAGCTCCATCATCTCGTTGAGGATAAGATCCACGCGAGGTCAATAGGTCCCTACTCGCTTGTAACCCAGCAGCCACTCGGAGGGAAGGCCCAATTTGGAGGGCAGAGACTTGGAGAGATGGAGGTCTGGGCTCTGGAGGCATATGGTGCTGCGTATTCCTTACAGGAGTTCTTGACAATAAAATCGGATGATGTGTCAGGCAGGGTAAAGGCTTATGAGGCAATAGTCAAGGGAGAAGATGTGCTCACTCCGAGTCTACCCGAATCTTTTAATGTGCTCGTTAAGGAGCTTCAAAGCCTCTGCATAAATGTTGAATTATTAAAAGAGCAATAAAGGAGGTTTGCCTTGGAAGAATATTTCAAAGCAGGAGAAAAAAACAGAGATCCTCTTGCCTATTCGGCAATAAGGATAAGTCTCGCTTCTCCAGAGATGATAGAAAAATGGTCTTACGGGGAAGTGAAGAAACCGGAGACAATAAACTACAGGACCTTCAAGCCAGAAAAAGACGGGCTCTTCTGTGCAAAGATATTCGGCCCTGTCAAGGACTACGAATGTCTGTGCGGAAAGTATAGGAGAATGAAACACAGGGGGATCGTCTGTGAGAAATGTGGGGTTGAGGTAATACAGTCAAAGGTCAGAAGGGAAAGGATGGGGCATATAAAGCTCGCATCTCCTGTTGCCCACATATGGTTCTTGAAGAGCATGCCCAGCAAAATAGGCACTCTCCTTGAACTTACCATGAAAGATGTGGAAAGGGTTCTGTACTTCGAATCTTATATCGTCATCGATCCTGGAAAGTCTCCATATAAAGAGAGAGAGTTGATCTCAGAAGAAGAATACCATGAGGCAAAGCAGAAATACGGGGATTCCTTCGTTGCGGGAATAGGCGCGGAGGCCATAAAGGAGTGTTTAAAGAGGATAAATATTGAAGAGCTCGCAAAAACTCTAAAACAGGAGATGAATGAAACCTCAAGTGATGCGAAAAAGAAGAAAATAGCGAGAAGGTTGAAGATAGTGAATGCCTTTAAGGAGTCAGGAGTCAAGCCCGAATGGATGATACTCGATATAATTCCTGTAATTCCTCCGGAGCTGAGACCTCTTGTGCCTTTGGACGGTGGAAGGTTTGCCACTTCCGATCTAAATGACCTTTATAGAAGGGTCATAAACAGAAATAACAGACTGAAAAGACTCATGGAGCTCAATGCACCGGAAATAATAATCAGGAATGAAAAGAGGATGCTCCAGGAAGCAGTAGATGCACTTTTTGACAATTCGAAGGGAAGGGTTGTACAAGGCACAAGCAGAAGGCCCCTTAAGTCATTGAGTGATATGTTAAGAGGCAAACAGGGCCGATTCCGCCAAAACCTCTTAGGTAAAAGGGTGGACTATTCGGGAAGGTCTGTAATTGTGGTTGGGCCTGAACTGAGATTGCACCAGTGTGGGCTTCCAAAGTATATGGCACTTGAACTTTTTAAACCGTTTGTCTTCGGGAAGCTCATTCAGAAAGGGTATGCCACAAACATAAGGACCGCAAAAAAGATGGTGGAGAAAGAAAGGCCCGAAGTATGGGATGTTCTGGAGGAGATAATAAGGGAGCATCCGGTACTTTTAAACAGGGCTCCCACTCTCCATAGGCTCGGAATTCAAGCTTTTGAGCCTATTCTTATAGATGGGAAGGCTATAAAACTTCACCCCCTTGTGTGCCCCGCTTATAACGCCGATTTTGATGGGGATCAGATGGCAGTTCATGTGCCCTTGTCAATTGAGGCGCAGACAGAGGCACGGGTCCTAATGATGTCAACGAATAATATCCTTTCTCCCGCAAACGGGAAGCCCATAATAGTTCCCACACAGGACATAGTCTTAGGTCTTTACTACCTCACATTAGACAGAAAATATGTAAAGGGTGAGGGAAAGGTATTTTCTGGACCCGAAGAAGTCATAGCTGCCCATAATGCAAAAGAGGTAGACCTTCATGCGAAAATAAAAGTCAGAATAGACGGGACCGTGAGAGAGACCACAGTGGGAAGGATTATTTTGAGGGACGTAATTGAGAGTGCTTTGGCTGAAGCTGATAAGGAAAGGAAAGATGAAATTTTGCGCGAGCTCTTTGAGGACATAAATAAGATAATGGATAAAAAGAGCATTTCTCAGGTGATAGAGAAATGTTACAGGCTCGGCGGGGAGAAGGTGACAGTTATTGTCTCAGACAGGCTTAAGGATCTGGGCTTCCACTATGCGACCTTAGGGGGAATTTCCATATGCATAGATGATATGAAAATTCCGGAGAAAAAAGAGGAGCTTATAAATAAGGCGAAGGAAGAAGTCCTTCTGGTCCAGAGCCAGTATAGGGAAGGTCTTATAACAGACGGTGAAAGATACAACAAGATCGTCGATATATGGGCAGATGTTAATGAGAGGATAGCTGACGAACTTATGAAGGAGCTTGGATTGGAGAAGGTCATAGGACCGGACGGTAAAGTAGAGTATCAGAACAGTTTTAATCCTATTTACATGATGGCTCACTCTGGCGCCAGAGGAAATGCTCAACAGATAAGGCAGCTTGCCGGAATGAGAGGTCTTATGGCGAAACCTTCGGGAGAGATAATAGAGACCCCCATAACGAGTAATTTCAGGGAAGGTCTTGACGTTCATCAGTATTTCATCTCCACACATGGAGCAAGAAAGGGACTTGCAGATACAGCTCTCAAGACAGCGAACGCGGGTTATCTCACAAGGAGACTTATAGATGTGGCTCACGATGTTGTTGTGACAGAGTATGACTGTGGTACGTTAGATGGAATTGAGGTCGGTCCACTCATCGAAGCTGGTGAGATCATCGAAAGGCTCGATTCTCGAATACTCGGGCGAGTTGCCCTCGAGGATATAAAAGACCCTGATACTGGGGAAATAATAGTAAAGAAGAATGAGGAGATAAGGGAGGAACATCTGAAAAAAATAGAGGATGCGGGATATGAGAAGGTAAAGATCCGCTCTGTCCTTACGTGCAGGTCGAAGAGGGGAGTTTGTGTACTTTGTTATGGAAGGGACCTGGCGAGAGGAAGGCTTGTAAGTATAGGAGAGGCTGTGGGGATAATAGCTGCTCAGTCGATTGGAGAGCCAGGTACTCAGCTAACTATGAGAACATTCCATGTTGGTGGGGCTGCAGCGAGAAGGGCTGAGCAATCAACGCTGGAGTGCAGAAACCAGGGGCGGGTGAAACTGATAAATGTAAAACTTGTGAGGGACAGGGAAGGTATTCCCACGGTGATGAATAGGAATGGGGAAATAGTTATAGTTGATGAGGAAACAGGTAGAGAAAGAGAGAGATACCCTCTTATATACGGAGCGAAGCTCAAAGTAGAAGAGGGTCAAAAAGTAGAAGAGGGACAGATTCTGGCGGAATGGGATCCTTATACGATCCCCATACTTTCAGAAGTGACGGGGAAAGTCAAATACGGTGACATAGAAGAAGGTATAACTATGCAGGAAAGGAAGGATGAGGTGACGGGACTCGCTTACAAAGTTATTATCCAGCCAAGGGATCCGGAGAAGAGACCGAGAATATCCATAAAGGATGAAAAAGGGAGAACTATGATGGTCCCCGGAACGACGAGCCCTGCGAGATACATACTTCCAATAGGGGCTCACATAGTGGTAAATGAGGGAGATGAGGTTCATGCGGGTGACGTAATCGCGAAGATGCCAAGGGAAACGACAAAGACAAAAGACATAACGGGAGGTCTTCCCAGGGTTGCTGAGCTTTTTGAGGCACGGAAACCTAAGGAACATGCGATAGTCAGTGAGATAAACGGGTTTGTCTCATTTGGAAAGATGTCAAAGGGAAGGAGGGAAATTATAGTCACCAGTGAAAGAGGGGATCAGAGGAGATACATTATCCCAAGAGGGAAGCATATCTTGGTGCACGAGGGAGATTATGTTAAGGCGGGAGAACCTCTCATGGACGGGCCTGTTAACCCTCATGATATCCTGAGAATAAGAGGGCTAAAAGAGCTTGCCCGTTACTTGGTTGACGAGATCCAGGAAGTGTACCAGCTCCAGGGTGTGAAGATAAACGACAAGCACTTTGAGATCATAGTGAGGCAGATGCTTAAAAGAGTAAAGATAACAGATCCTGGTGATACGAACTTCATCATTGACGAGGCAGTAGAGAGATGGATCTTTGAAGAGGAGAACCAAAAAGTAATAGCAAAAGGAGGAAGGCCCGCACAGGCGGAACCCCTTTTCTTAGGAATAACAAAGGCATCACTCATCACTGACAGCTTTATATCCGCTGCCAGTTTCCAGGATACGACGAAGGTTCTTGCACAGGCAGCGATAGAAGGAAGGGTGGACTATCTGCGCGGGCTTAAGGAGAACGTCGTTATGGGAAGGATCATCCCTGCGGGCACAGGATTCCCCAAGTACAGATATTACCAGCTCAAGGTTTTGGACAAGAAAGAGGAGAGACAAGAAACAAAGGAGGTAGCATCACTCTGAAAGGAGGTTTCTTAACCTCCTTTCAGCTATTCTTGCTTCCTCAGATTTAGGAAAAAGCTCAATAACCCTCTTTAAAGTTGTTGAGGCGCTTTTCTTGTCCCCCAGGAGGCTGAAAGCTTCGGCCTGGGAAAGATAAGCCTTTGGAGCGAATTCAGACCTACTGTACTTTTCGATGATCTCCTGAAAAGTCAAAATGGCCTTCTCGTAATCCTTAAGAGCCATAAAACTTTCTCCAAGCCAGTAATACGCATTGGGGGCGAGGGGGGTCGACGCATGGTCTTTTAAGAATTCCCTGAACTTTCTTGCGGATTCCTCGTAATTAGCCTTCTGATAAAGCTCGAAAGCCTCTCTGTATAACTCTTCGAAAGATTTCTCCTCCTTTTTACTCTGGGGGATCTGTTTGATTGCGCCGCTTTTGATATTGGCCAGCTCTTCCCTTGTCTCCTTCCAGTACGTCATTATTTGATGTTCCAGCTCGTCGAGCTTTCCCGTGAGGGTCTTTATCTTTTCGTTTAAATTGTCGACCGAATTCAAAATCTCCAAAATTTGGCGAGAATCTCTATCTCTTTCTTTCTTCTCCCTAATCAAATTTTCCTGCTGTTCCTTTACCGCGCCTTCTAATGCGGAGATTTTTCTTTGGAGCTCATCTTTTTGATTCTCAAGTTCGACCCTTAAGGAGGCGACTATTTTTTGGGTTTGGACCAGTTCCTCTTGAGCTGCGCATCCCGCAAGGAAGAATATTAGGAGTATCGAAAGGATAAGCTTCATGCTCTTCTCCTTTATTGCTCTACCTTAAAATGGGCTCTCCTATTCTTAGCCCAGGCTTCTTCCGTATGTCGAGGATCGAGGGGTTTTTCTTTTCCATACGAGATCACCTTCAGTTTTTTCGGATCGACCCCTTTTCTCAGAAGGTATTCCCTCACGGCCTCTGCCCTTTTTTGCCCAAGAACGAGGTTATATTCTTGCGTCCCCCTTTCATCGCAGTGCCCTTCTATTATGATGACCTTGTCTACAGATTTTAGCCATCCCGATAAGGAATCGAGTAAGGGATAATACTCTGATTTTATGATATAGCTGTCAAAGTCAAAAAGCACATCAGAGAAATGTACATCTTCCGATTTTTTCTCCTTTTTTGATTCCCTCTTCAGAATATCCTCTTCCTCTATCTTCGCTTCCCTGATAATTTCTGAATCTTTTTTTGTTTCAGTCTTTGATTCGGCCTTTTCAGGCGTAATGGTTCCCCTTTCCTCCCTTATCCTTTCCTCGTAAACTCCCGGTTGGATGACCTTGGGTGCACAACCAAAAAAAAGAAAAGAAACAAAAAGAATGAAAACTATGAGTTTCATCTTTCCTCCTTTTTCTGACTTCCTACTTAGTGAATCTCGGCTGCATCTCATTTTGGCCTGTTATGCTCAGGCTTCTCCTATTTTCTCCATTAACGAACATGAGATTTATCCCTGTTTTCCCCCCTTTCTGTGAGGAAAATACTATGTAACGGCCACAGGGGGAAAAACTTGGAGAGTCATTTATTTCCCCCGAGTTTGTGAGCATCCTAACTTTACTCCCCTTAGGATCCATCACGCATATCTCCAGCGCCCCTTCTATCTTAGAAACGAACGCTATCAGGTCTCCTTTTGGAGAGTAGGAGGGGGAGACATTGTACTTCCCATTATAGGTTAGCCTTTTTATTTCCCCGGAAGTCATATCCATAGAAAATATTTGTGGAGTTCCGTGCATATCAGAGGCAAAAACGATCGTTTTTCCATCCGGAGAAGGGGAGGGACTAGTTATGATCCCCTCCTTCCTGAGAATTACTTTTCTCGTCTTGCTTTCTACATCGAGCTTAACTATGGAAGAATACTTTCCTGATGTATGGGAGTAAAGCAGGGTTTTTCTATCGAGCCATTCCCTCCCCACCTTCATCCCCTCATCTCTGTCCACATAAACGTAAGATTTTTTTTCTACGTCTAAAACGTAAAGGTTTGGCTTTCCCTCTCTGTAAGAAGTATAGGAGAGGTATTTCCCATCAGGAGAAAGAGAGGGAAGAACCGTAATACTCTTAAAATCTGTGATCTTCCTTAACTCAAGACCGTCAATAGAAGAGATATAGATATCTGTTGCACCTTTTGGCCCTGCCACAAAAACCAGCTTTGAACTCAATATCCCTTTTGCTCCAGTAACCGCCTCTATTATGTCGTCAGCGATCCTATGGACAAGAGACCTTAAGGCGTCCTTTTTTGTTCGGTATCTCTTTGCAAGTTCAAGGGAGGCGGAAGAAGTGTCATAAAGATATATCTCCGTTACGATCTCCTCCCCCTTTTCTTTAACCTTCCCTTTGAGAAGCGTTTCAATACCTATGGATTTCCACTTATTGAAACTTATTTCGTTTCTCTCTATCCCCTCGTCTTGTAATTCCCTGTCTATGAGAGACCAGGGGGCACATATGAAAAAACCGGAAAATTCGAGATCCTTCTGAAGTAGCTCAGGTATGTCGACGCGGAGTCTTGAAATCCCTTCGCCTTTGAAGTAGGGGACCCCGATTACCATCTTTTTCATCCCTGTTGCGTAAACGTCGAGGTAGACCTTTGAATAAACGATCTTCGGCACGGCCAATATAGACAGAACAATGACTATTCTTAAGACCCTCATTCGTCCTTCATAATTCTAAATGATCTTCTTCAATCCTTCAACAATTTCAGGGAGGATTTCTCCCGTTTTCCCAATTATTGATACGTCAGCTAAATCGCTTATTGGCGTTTTCTCGATATTTATCTCTACAATTTTTCCCCCATTTGCCTTTAGTATCGTGGGAAAGGATGCGACCGGGTAAACGACACCTGAAGTTCCCGCAACGATCAAAGTCTCATAGGTGTTTAAAAGTGTGTAAGCTTTATCCATGAGATCTTGAGGGATAGATTCCCCGAACCATACAACATCAGGTCTGAGTATTGCTCCACATGTGCATCTCGGAGGTATCTCCTTGAGGGGAGTATCGAGAAGCAGGAAGGTTCTCCCTTCTTTCGTACATCTCACTCTCCAAAGATTTCCGTGAATCTCAATCATGTTTTTTATTCCTGTCCGGCCATGCAGGCCATCCACGTTCTGGGTTATAAGAAAAAATCGTTCGTACAGGTCCTCCAATTCCTTTATAGCGATATGACCTTTGTTGGGTTTAGCTTTTGAAATGATCCCCCTTCTCCAGTCGTACCACTTCCAGACAGTCTCAGGATCCCTTTGGAATGCCCATGGGGTGGCAAGATCCTCTGCCCTGTAATTCTGCCACAATCCGTCCTTTCCCCTGAAAGTTGGAATTCCGCTTTCAGCTGATATCCCTGCCCCTGTTATGACGAGCAAAGAAGAACTTTTCTTAAGAATCTCTATTGCCTTTTGTACCATTTCTTCCTCCGAGAACGTCCTTTAGAAGATCTCGAATCTGCTCCTCGGTTTTAATATCAAGCGCCCCCCTTTTTTTTGCAATCTCCAAAGCGAAAAGGGATAATGATCTGTAAGCTTCGAGAAATATTGGCATCTCCTTTAGCTTTTTTAGATGTGCAATGATAGTTTCCACATCTCCGCGAACGATTGGGCCAGTAAGGGAGAGAATAGGGCCCTTCTCCTCTATGTTCCGCAGGGTTGCCTTGATTATTGGAAAGAATGGCTCGAGACCAGTTCCGATCATTTCTGCCAAAAGAGATCCCGCATATATTAGGCCGCACATGAGATTGCACACGAAAACCGCGCAAAGATGATAGAGTACTTTCTTTTCACTTTCGATCCGTATTGCTTTACGACCTATCTTTTCGGCGAGGTCTATAAGTACGGAGATAGCACTCTCATCACCCTCTATGAATATATAAGTCTCGGGCAAGACCTTTATTGCGCTTTCCACGTCAGGGAATGACTGAAGGGGGTGTAAAACACCGAGGTAAGCACCTTTCTCCCGCAGAGGCAAAAGGGGCTCAATGGACTGGGAACCGCTTGTATGGAAGAATATTTTTCCCTTGAGGTCGTCCGAAGAACGATATATATGTTCCGCAACTGCCTTAATGTTTCTGTCTTGCGTTGTTATGGCAATGACGTCTGAAATTCGGACAATTGAGAGGTTGTCTTTTATATAAAGTAAAGGTTCGCCACAAAATGATTTCGCAAGGGCTAAAGCATCTTCCTTAGTAGAAGAAAAACCCGTAATCTGGACACCCTTTTTTTGCAAAATGTGGCCCAGAGAGATGCCAACCTTCCCCGCTCCTATTATTCCAATTTTCACGTTATTCACCCCCTTTTTCAAGTTCCAGTATCTCCATCGGCAAGGTGAGAACATTTTTTATTATGTCAATGACCTTATAAGGTATCGTTTTTACAACATCGAGTCTTACTTTTGGATCTGAGAGTTCACCTCCGACGGTGTAGTCGACGCTTAAAAGACTCCTCCCTTTGCTTTTAAGAATATTCCTGAGAATGGGGATCTTATCTATTGTTTTTTCAAAGGCGACCACGGGGAGAACAGATATTGTCCCCTTTATTCCCTTTGTATATGAGTCTATCTCTCCCTTTGCGACGATTATCATTGAAGGACTGTCAATTGTGAAGTCCTTTGTTTGGAGCTTCCCATTCTCTAAAGAGAAGGTCCCGCCCATCTTAGAAAAAATTATACCTTCTTTCGTTAGGTCGAGTCTAAGTTTCATAACCTGATATATGTTCAGTAGCTCCAATACGCGGGCTATAAGGTTCCATTTTTTTATAGTTCCCTTCCTACTTATCACGTAAATTTCTCCTCGCAATTTCTTCTCCATTTCTTCAGAATCAAAACCCTCGGTCTTGAGCCTTGCTAATAGAGTTACTTTTCCCTCAAATACGTATTCTTTCTTGAGCAAGGAACTGAACTCTGCAAGATCTACTCCCTTTATTCGTATCTCACACCTGGAAGAAGGTTTTGGATAGGAAAGGTTAAGGATTCCGCTTGCTTCTCCATCTCCTTTAAGGAGTTTGGCAGTAAAGTGTCTTAAGGCGAATTCTGGCCCTTCTTTTTGTAACTCTATAGAGACTGAGTCTATGCGCACATCCTTATGTATGAGCTCATCTGCCCAGATTTTGAAATAGACCTTACTTCTCCAAGCCATGTCTTTTTCTTTAATTACGGGGAGAATAAACTTCCCCTTTTTTTCTCTTTCCAAATCAGAAGTGTTAACTCTCTGGAAGGTGCAAAATCCGGTCAGCGTTGGTTCTCCTATCCCTTCCACTGTGATATTTGCCGATTTTAAGACCGAGCTACCGATTTTTGCGCCATCAATTTTTATATTCAACTTTTCCCCTTCAAAGATAGCTCTAAGATCAACATTTTTAATGGGATGTCTCAAATGGGGAAGCTTAATAAAGCCATTTTTCACATTTACATATCCTTTTATGTATGGAAGTCTGTCTAAAGAGAATCTGAAGTCTCTAAGAGTAATTCCAGCTTCAACTCTTCCTTTCTCGCGAGTTTCGTCCATATAAAAACAAGGCGCAAGATCTCCAAGATCTTCCACATTTAATGTGAAATTGCACTCCATAGTCGAACTATTGCCCTTTCCCGACCCCTTTAAGTGGAGTCCCTTGAGATTAAGAACAAGCTCCCTGACCCTTACTTCATCTTTATCTTTTACGAGGTCAAGCTCAACCCTGCTTTTTACCCCCTTTTCTTTTTTAAAAAAAGGAGGGGAGAAGATTGCAAAATCTGTAAAATCGAATTCCCCGTCTAATGCTAATAGGTCTCCTTTTTTTGTTATTTTCCCTTTTAGAACGCAGAGACCCTCCATATCCAAGTTCACTTTCCTTAGTGATCTTATGCTTCCTGCTGATAACTTCCCCTCAACGTGAAGATCCATGTCGTATCCCTTATTGATTGAGCCATCAATTTTGAGATTCGTGTCGCGTTGCGTGACATAAAGTGACTTAAGGATATATACATCATTAGAAAGTTCTACATTACCCCAAAAATCGACGCCCTGACCAAAAAAATTACCCTTGCCCCCACTTATTTCGCCTTTCGCAGTGTATTTCAGCCCGGTTTTTTCGTCGAAGGTAACAACAAAAAAACCGTCCGCTGAACCTCCAAGAAGCTCTATGCCCTTAAAATTTATAAGGGGGTGAATGTCAGGTAGTTGAAACGAAAATTTTCCCTCCATTTTTGCGCTCATTTCGCCTAAGAAACTCACCTTTCCCTTTAAGTCTTTTATTCGACTTGATCTATAACTTCCGGCCACCTCTTGGAAGAAAAAGTCCTTATCCTTTAAGATCAGTTCTCCTTCCACATTTTCTATCTGGAAAGATTGAAGAGTAATAGATGTCTGGGTTAGTATGACTTTCGCCTCCATGGGAAAGCCTTCTTTGTATGAAAGGCCTACGATCCTAATTTTTCCGTCCTTTACATATCTACTGGGATCGTACCCTGTTAGAGCTTCCACATCCACGTGTTTTGTGATTTTTTTTAATTCCATTTCATTTGTGTTAAGCTTCAAAGTTTTCAAAGCTCCTTTCTTGATCTCCATTTGTACGCCGATTTTTACTCCGTCAGAATTTACAACTGAAGATTCCAGACTTAGAAACTCCGGAACGTAGGAGAAGTTGATGGTGCCAAACGCATTTGTAAGGAAATACGGCTCTCTAAAGTTTTCTCCACTTATAGAGACATAGCTCGTTCTGAAATGGCCCTCTCCTATTAACTTTGAGGGCTTGTAAAGAAACTTTCCAGTTAGATCGATTTCTCCTTTAACTCCTGAGCTTATTATAGATGGGTTGAGATCCTTGACATCATAAGAACCGTCGAGCCTTTCTAATGTCTCCCAGTACTTACCTTGAAGACTTAAGGTTGCTCTCCCAAAAAAGGGGGTATAACCGACCTCACCGACAAGGTCGAATGTTCTTCCCCGAACGAGATTGACTATCTTCACTTCAGAAATACTGATCAGTCCGTCAGCAATTGAAATGTCCCCATTCTTTGCTAAGAGATGTTCAACGGGTGGCATTGAAAGCCTGTGTCCGAACTGGGGAATCAAACGTACGGAAAGATTGAAGTCTGAGATTGTAAGCGATTTTAACCAGTACCCTTTTTTCAGGTCTACTGCTATTGATACGGAACCAACATTCCCTTTTACAATCCCCGAGACTTTAACCTTATTGAGGTGTAGCTCCAGAACCCACGGAATAAATCGTATGTTGATCGAGGTGGCTTCTATCCTTAACCCTGTAATTTTTTCCAAGACATAAGTGGAAAGAGGAAGGAAGTGCGATTTTATGTAGAAAAAAGCAGAAACTAATAGCAAAAGGATTGCAAAAACCGAAATCAGTATTTTTTTCATTACAAAGCTCTTGCGAGCGCAAAAACGGAAACAGAACCTGGCTGAGCTCTACTTACTACTCTTGAGGCTTCCATAAGTGTATTACCAGTTGTGAAAAGATCGTCAACTATAAGGATCCTTTTCCCCTTTATAGCTCTTTCATCTCTTAGGGTAAAAGCTCCTCTAACATTTCTTCTCCTCTCAGAAAGACTGAGTGTATACTGATCTTTCGTTTCTTTCTTCTTTATTAGCACATCTGAGAGAACCTTTATCCCCGTAATCTTTGATATCTCCTCCGATATTATATATGCTTGGTTAAAGCCCCTCTCCTTTAATCTACGCTCTGTAATTGGTATGGGCAATATATAGTCGAATTTTCCAGCAAGTTCAGATATCCTATCCTTTTCCATTCTTATTAGCACTCTTCCCACCCTTTTTTTTCTTTCAAACTTGAATGCGTGGATTGCATCCCTTATAGGGCCTAAGTAGTAGTAAAGAAAGAAGCCAGCTTCGTAATTCCTATTCTCTTCCATACATTCTCCGCACAAGATCCTCTTTCCTACGAATCTCCCGCAGAGTGGACAGGATACTTCATAATCGACTCTCATTACATTTGCACCACATTCCCCGCAAAAGAGTTCCCCATCTCTTCCGCAAACTACGCATCTCTCAGTAAAAATGAAAGAAATGACCGATCTTAAAGATTCAAGCACCGAACTTATCAAGCTTTGAAGATAAAGCGAGTGCGAGGTTCATGAGGTGTCTGCTGTATATGGTGCCGATGCTTCCCTTAGCACAGTTTTTCTCGTGAAACTGAAGCCTATCTGTCTCGCCCGATCTTGTAACGATGAGAAGCGGAACAGGATGCCAGCTGTGTCCCTTGATAGAACAAGGTGTGGAATGGTCTCCAGTTATTACGAGAACATCTGGATTCAAATCCCATATTTCGGGAAGAAATTTATCGACCTCTTCTATAACTCTTTTCTTTGCCTCAAAGTTTCCGTCTTCACCAGCTAAGTCTGTTTCTTTTATGTGTATAAAGAAAAATTCGTATTTAACGTAGTTCTCTTTAAGCAGTAAAATCATCTGGTCATAAGTCTCGGGATTGCCGAGTACGTGCATTCCCAGGATCCGAGATATGCCCCTGTACATCGGATAGGTCGCAATTGCCATAGCTTCCATCTTATACCTCTCTTTAAAGAGAGGTAATTTAGGTTTCATCGAAAAACCCCTGAGAAGGATTCCATTTGCGACTCTCTCTTTAGACAGAATCTCTTGCACTTTTAAGATAAAATCCTTCACAACCTGGGCGGTGAATCGAGCACCCTCCTCTCTCGGTTCGGGATAAACATAGGCCATTCCATCCTTATGGGGGTCCCCATCTGTAAGTCTATCAGATAGCCCCTTCCCTCTCAGAACCAGCACGAACCTATGGGATTTACCGGGCTTTACGAGTATCTCGACCCCATTCACTTCCTTTACATTTCTCGATATTTCTTCGCAAATCCTCTCAGTTTCCTCCGTTCTAAGTCTTCCTGCTCTTCTATCGATTACTACGCCGTCTTTTACAGTACAAAAATTTGCTCTGGCTGCGACGTCCCCTTCTTTAAGTTCCATTTCCAATCCTAAAGCTTCCATGACCCCTCTTCCGATTTCGTAATGAAGGGGGTCGTACCCGAAAAGACTCAAGTGTCCTGGTCCACTTCCAGGAGTTATACCTATTTCCACTGGAATCATCCTCCCAAGGATACCATATTTTTCTGAGAGATTATCCATATTCGGTTTTTTTGCTACCTCAAGAGGAGTCGTCCAGGAGAATTTTTGGTCTGGAATGTCACCGACTCCGTCCAGTATGAGAAATATTATCTTCTTTTCATTTCCCTGGATGATGCTTTCTATCAAATGTTTTCGCCCCCTTCCTCTTCGTAAAGTTTCTTAAACTCCTCTGACTCCTCAAATGTGAACTCTTCCTTCTTAACATTTACTGTGTTCCAGGAATAACAGCTATCGCAGAATGGCACCCAATCCTTTTTTGGCTGTTGGCAGTTGGTGCAGATAAAAGGTATAAGAAGCTCACTCGAAGGACATGCTTTTAAAAAATTTTCAACAGCCTTTTTGAGTTCCCCTCTATGGATATATGCCTCCGCCATGGCTCTGTACAAGCCTGGAATATTTAGACCTTCATACTGGAGTTGGTTGAGCGTGTCCATGGCTTCCCCTATCATTTCGAGTCTAAGACAGAGTAATGCGTAAAGAAATGAGATCAGTTTGTCCTTAGGCGAAACTTCGAGTATCCTCCTGTATATTTTGAGGATTACGCCAGGCTCCCCTCTTCCGATGTAAAGGTCCTCCATTTTTTTTAAAAAAATTACGTGTCCTGTTTTTGAATAGCCCCTACCGTAAACCCTTCCGGCCTCATTCAATTTCCCCATCTTCTCATAAATACTGGCAAGAAGTATATATGCCGGAACAAATCGCTTGTTCTCGCTCAGTATTTCTTTCAGCTCTTTAACAACCTTTTCCTGAACCTGTGAGCCTTCTTTCTCCAAGAGACTCCTTATTTTTTCAAACCTTATACCAAGAAGGTTTATTTCCTCTTCTTCTGTTTTTACATGCTTGATTATTTTTTTCTGCAAACTTAAAGCGTCCTGCCATCTTCCTTCCAACACGTATATCTTCCTGAGCATAAGAAGAGCGTTAAAGTTGAGCTCGTTAATTCTTAGGATCTCTTTTAAATCCCTTTCTGCCCTTTCGTAGTCCTTCTTTTTGATGTTAAGAGCTGCCCTTTCTTCAAGTATCCCTTCTTTCTTCCCCACATTCATCTCTGCTAAATTGAGTGCCTCTATAGCTTGCTCAAAATTCTTTGAGGAAGCATGAATATTAGCAAGGAGGATGTATGGTTCTTCAAAGGTCGGGACTTTGCGGATCGCGCGGTTTACAATTTCGATGGCTTTATCCCTTTCCCCTTTTGAGTCATGATGCTTCGCTTTTTCAAGCAGGCTTGACACTTCCTGCCTGATTTTGTTTTCTCTGTGTACTTTCCATTTTTGCAAAAGCCTCCTCGCGTCAAAGATGAATCCCGTTACAGTAGAAAGGAGCAAACCGATCAGGAAGCCCACCATAACATGCGTAGCAAGGGTGGCCTCAAATACTCTTCCCCCACCCAAGTAAAACTTGACCTTTTCTGGGTTCAGATAGGATAGGTACAGATAAAAAAGGAAAAAAATTATGAGTACGACAAAGAATATCCGGTAACGCATCAGGAACCTTTCTTTTCAATTGACCGCTGGCAATTAATGCAGTACCTCGCCGTTGGATTCACCTCAAGCCTCTTTTCACTTATAGGTTCCTCACACTCCTCACATATCCCATACTGTCCCTTTTCCATCTTATCGAGTGCTGCATCGATATCTCTCAAAAGATTCATATCATTGTCACTTAGACTCATAAGAATGTCAACATTGTACGTGTTGCTTGCTGCGTCCGCCATATCTTGGATCCCATCGGACCCAATTGCGAGTGAATCGTCTTTTAAGCGCCTTGCCTTGTTTACGATATTTTCCCTCATTTTCAAGAGCCTCTTTCTGAAAATGGCCAATTTTTCCTTATCCATTCCTAACTCCTTTTCTTGTTTTTTCAGCGCCAATCGTTATTCTTTTTGCCTCAAACCATAAGTTCTCGAGGTCATAAAGCTCTCTTAGGGATTCGAGGAAAACGTGTACAACCACACTGAAACAGTCTATTATTACCCATCTGCCGTTGTCTAATCCCTCCGTAGAGTAAGGCCTCACACCAATCTTTTCCATATCCTCGAGGATGTGCTCAGCTATAGTTTTGACGTGTCTTTCATTTTTTCCGCTGACGATCAGGAAGTAATCCGCAATGTCAGTTATTCCTGTAAGTTGCAAGATCACTATATCCTTGCCTTTCTTTTCCTCAGCTAATCTCCCAGTTCTCTTTACCAGTTCAAAAGAATCCAATTAGTCCCTGTAAAGCCTCCTCTGATATATATATCTTTCCACCGAGGGAGGAACGAGGTACCTTATAGAAAATCCATTTTTAACGTATTCCCTTATTTTTGATGAGGAGATGTCGAGCTGGGTCACCATAAGGACATGAATTACCTTAGAAGATACATGTCTAAACGTATTTTCGTCGATTTTTGCTACATTCTCCCTCACTTTTTCTGGAAATGAATTAAGACCCATGAAAGTTCTTTTAGAGGGCCTTACCATGACAATGAAGTTTGTGTGATAGAAGAGTTGCTCGTAGTTGTGCCAGGTGTGGATTTCGTGAAAAGCGTCTATCCCGATCAGATAGTAAATGTCCTTATACATCTTTTCAAACTCCAATACTGTGTCTATAGTATATGAAACCCCTCGGCGGACTATCTCTATATCTGAGAGCTCAAAATTTTCGTTCCCCTCTATAGCCATCTTAAGCATATTAATTCTGTCTTCTGGAGGAGATATCTTTAGCTCTGTCTTGTGAGGCGGAATATTTACAGGAACTATTATGACCTTCTTTAGCCCAAAGAGTTGCCTTACTTCCTCAGTTGCTCTCAAGTGGCCAAAATGGATGGGGTCGAATGTTCCACCTAAAATCCCAATCTTCATCAGTACCTTAACTGTCCATCCCCGAAAGCGATGAACTTTGTTACCGTTAGTTCCTCAAGGCCCATTGGGCCAAAGGCATGTAGTTTTGTGGTACTTATACCCATTTCTGCACCAAGGCCCAGCTGGAAACCGTCATTAAGCCTTGTTGAAGCATTAACAAGCACAAGGGAGGAATTTACTTCTCTCAGGAACCTCCAAGCTTTTTTGTAATCCTGTGTCATTATAGCATCCGTGTGGTTAGATCCGTACTTCCTTATATGAGCGATAGCCTCCTCAATGTCGGAGACGACTTTTATGGAAAGAACAAGGTCAAGATATTCTTCATACCAATCTGACTCCTGCGCAGGCTCAACCCCCTCCAATATTTCTCTGGTTTTTTCACATCCCTTTAATCTCACCCCGTTTTCTTGAAATTTTTTCGCCATCTCCGGGAGAAAGTTTCGTGCGATTCTTTCATGCACAAGCAGAGTCTCCATGGCGTTACATGTTGCTGGCTTCTGGACTTTTGCGTTTAAACAGACCTCATAGGCCATGTTCAGGTCCGCGGATTCGTCGACGAATATGTGGCAAACACCTTTAAAATGTTTAAGCACGGGTATTCTCGACTTTTCGACAACGGTCCTTATCAACTCTTCTCCCCCTCTGGGGATGACCAGATCTATGTAGTCGTCGAGAGTGAGAAGTTCGTAAACGTAGCTCCTCTCAGTCGATTCTACCATCTGAACTATATCGGGAGAGACACCCTCCTCGGACATAGCCCTTCTTATTAACGTGCATAGAGCACGATTCGAATTTGAGGCCTCGGATCCTCCCTTCAGTATGACAGTATTTCCGCTTTTCAAACAAAGAGAAAAGGCCTCAATGGTAACATTTGGCCTCGACTCGTAAATAACGAATATGACCCCGATAGGAATTCTCATCCTTCCAACCAATAGTCCATTCGGTCTCTTCCACATTTTAACTATCTCTCCCACCGGGTCAGGAAGTGAGATAACATCATTTAAGCTCGAGATCATATCGTTAATGACTTTATCATCAACCTTCATCCTCTCTATCATGCTTTTTGACAGCCCTGATCGGGAAGCGAGCTCCAGATCCTTCTTATTTTCTGCGAAAATGTACGATCGTTCCAAATTGAGCAATCCTTTTAGACGCTCAAGGACCGCATTTTTCTTATCAGTTGTCAATTTCGAGGATATGAAACTTGCCTCTTTTGCCCTAACTGCTAATTCCCGTGGACTCATAGTATCACCATGTTATCCCTATGGATTACTTCTTCCGTGTATTTATATCCGAGTTTTCTCTCAATCTCAACAGTTTTTAGGCCCTTTATCATTTGGATCTCGTAGGAGTAATAGTTGGCAATACCCTTCGATATGAGAACCCCTTTCTCATTCAATATCTCTACACAGTCACCCCTCGAAAAATCTCCCTCTACTTTCAGGATACCAGATGGAAGAAGACTTTTTCCCTTCTCCCTGATCGCCTTCTCCGCTCCCTCATCTATCCATATTTTACCCTTGGTCCGGTAAGCGAAGGCTGTCCACCATTTGTTTCTGCTCAATCTTCTTTCAGGTAAGAAAAGCGTTCCTATTTCTTCTCCGTTTATTACTCTTACGATTACGTCTTTTGTATTTCCGTTCACGATCCTCGTAAAAATGCCATATAAACCTGCTTTTTTCGCAGCCTCCAACTTACTCAACATCCCTCCAATGCTTCTTTCACTTTCTGTTCCCTCAGCGATTGCCCATATTTTATCATCTATCTTTTTCACTGTCTTAAGAAGCCTTGCACCAGGATACCTTTTTGGGTTCTTCTCGTAAAATCCATCCACATCAGAGAGCAGAAGGAGCAAATCGGCATTTATTATCTGTGCTATTGTAGCAGAGAGGTTGTCGTTATCACCAAACTGTATCTCTGTAAAAGAAAGAGCGTCATTTTCGTTCACTACAGGTGTGATTCTTAAGGAGAGGAGCGTATTGAGTGTATTCATAAGATTGAGGCATCTCTTTTTGTCCTTTATGTCCTCATGGGTGATTAGGATCTGCCCAATGTTGAGGCCGTGTTTTTTGAAAGCCTCTGCGTAAAGAGTCATGAGCATAACTTGCCCAACAGCGGCTAAAGCCTGCTTTTTTCCTATTTCCTTAGGTTTTTTAGCTATTTTCAGTAACTGCATACCGGAAGCTATGGCTCCACTTGTCACTATGACCGCTTCTACTCCTTTGGCATTTACCCTCTTTATTTGATCTGCTATCTCTTCTATCTTTTCACGGTTTATTGTTCCTTCCTTATCTGTGAGTACGGAAGTCCCTACCTTTACAACTACCTTACTGAACTTTTTCATTGAGAGCTCTTATCTCCTCAAGTAATCTCTCTATGCCCACCCCGTATAATGCACTTGTTCCGATAACTTTTTCGCCTATTTTAGCAAAAAGCTCTTCACAAAATTTTCTTTTATCCTCGCTTATCAGGTCTACTTTGTTGAGGACAACTAATCTTCTTTTTTCGAGTAGCTTTGGATCGTACGATGCGAGCTCTTCCTTTAGGATTTGGTAATCGGCCTCGGGTTTTTGGGAAGATCCATCTATGACCCATACAAGCGATGTGGTCCTTTCCACGTGCCTCAAAAATCTAAGACCCAATCCTTTCCCCTTTGCCGCACCCTTTATAATCCCAGGGATATCGGCGACGATGAAGCATTCGTTATCCACATTTGCCACTCCCAGTTGAGGTGTAAGGGTTGTAAAGGGGTATTCAGCGATTTTTGGTTTTGCATGGGTAAGTCTTGAGATGAGTGTCGATTTTCCAGCATTGGGAAGGCCTACAAGACCAACGTCTGCCATTAGTTTTAGAACTAACCTTAGCTTCTTTTCTTCACCTTTTTCACCTTGCTCGAATCGTTCCGGAGCTTGGTTTACTGGACTCGCAAAACGAGCGTTCCCCCTCCCACCCCTTCCTCCTTTAGCAACAACAAAAGACTCTTTGTCTTCAAGTATTTCTTTAAGAAAGAAAAGGTCTCCGTCCTCTTGGTAGATGATTGTACCTAAGGGGACTCTGATTACGCAGTCTTTTCCATCTCTACCCTTCCTATTGTTCCCAGATCCGTTCTTACCCCTTTCTGCTCTATATATCTTCTTGTATTTAAAATCGAGCAGACTGTACAGATTCTTGTCTCCCTGGATTACTACATCTCCTCCTTTTCCGCCATCTCCCCCATCTGGCCCCCCTTTTGGTACATATTTTTCCCTTCTGAAACTAACACAACCTCTTCCTCCATCGCCAGCTTTCACATATATGCTGACCTCATCAACAAAGCTCATTTTTTTGGAATTACGCTTGCTATCCTCCTCCTCTTTGAGTACTCGAAAAAGAGAACACCATCGGTCAGGGCAAAGAGGGTATGATCCTTGCCGCAACCTACGTTCCTTCCCGGATGGATCTTTGTTCCCCTTTGCCTAACTATAATCTGACCTGCTTTTACAAACTCGTTTCCAAAAACTTTAACCCCGAGCCTCTGACCTTTACTGTCCCTTCCGTTTCTCGAACTTCCTCCTGCTTTTTTATGAGCCATTTTTTTCCTCCAGTTTTATTTTTTCAATCAATAGTTCTGTGTAGTGCTGTCGGTGCCCTATTTTTTTCTTGTAATCCTTCCTTCTCCTGTACTTGAAAACAATTACCTTTTTTCCCCTTCCATGGGAGAGAACCCTCGCCTCCACAGTTGCACCTTCTACAATTGGTCTTCCTAAGTAGACTCTTTCGTCCTTTTTTACGAGTAAAACTTCGTTTATATGGATGGTCTCGTCCTCCTTAAACGGAAGTTTTTCTACCTTTATTTTTTGCCCTTCTTCGACCCTGTATTGTTTACCTCCTGATTCGATTATCGCGTACATGATCACTCTCCTCTTTTTGATAGAAAAGCGTATTATATTATGATAACCCTCCTCTTAAAGTCAACATTTAGCCACGTTTCTTGACTTAGAGATTTTCCGCATGTTATCTAAAGGCGATGTTACACTTATATCCCCATCTTTTCTCTCCATTGAAGATCGGCAATTTAGTAGCGAAAAATAGAATAAAGTATGCGGCAACAGAAACGAATTTCCCCTTTGGCGACGGTTATGTGAGCAAAAGAGAAATAGCGTACATGGAGGCCCAGGCAAAAGGCGGAGCAGGTATCGTAACCACACAAGGAGCTTACCCTGATGAAAAGGGAGAAGGTAAGGGTTTCAGGGGGATGCTCGCCATATATGATGATAAATTCATACCTGGCCTTTCGAAAATTGCAGAAGTGATAAAAAAGAATGGAGCCCTTGCCTGTATACAGATTATGCACTGCGGAAGGGAAGGGGGCGTTGATCTTGACTACTGCGTTATGCCTTCCTATGTGCCACAGAGGCTGTCATACTTTAAAGAACCGAGGGTGATGACAAAAGAAGAGATCAAAAGGGCCATAAATGATCATATAAAAGCTGCAAGGCGGGCGTATGAGGCGGGTTTCGATATGGTCGAAATATCGGGTATTGTTGGATACCTTATTTCTACTTTCATATCGAGATACACAAATAAAAGAGAGGATGAATACGGAGGCGATATAAAGCAGAGATGCAGACTGATGGTTGAAATCATACAAGGCATAAAGTCTGAAATCGGCGACAAAATGCCGGTGGGGATAAGACTTTGCGGACTCGAACTTCTCGATGATAGAGGAGGAAACACTTTTGAAGAGAGTCTGGAAACCTTTGTGATCGCTGAAGAGGCAGGAGCGGATTATGTGAGCGTGACTGTGGGATGGCACGAATCTTCTCTCCCTGTAATTACAAGGGATGTCCCAATGGGCCATTGGCTATATGTGGCAAAAGAAGTAAAAAAGAGAGTGAAAATTCCAGTGATGATGGCATTTAGGCAGTTCTTACCCCAGATTCCAGAAAAAGCTATCTCCCAGGGCATAATAGATGTCTGGGAGGTATGTAGACCGATGATTGCTGACCCTTCATTGCCGAATAAGGTGAAAGAAGGAAAGGAAGAAGATATTATTCCATGCATAGCTTGCAACCTTTGTTTCCTGAGGCTTTATTACCACGAGCCTATAATGTGTACGGTAAGACCCTCCTTAGGCCACGAAGGTGAAAAAGAGTGGGGTTATTACGGGTTCGAAAAGACTGGATTCAAAAAAAAGGTTCTCGTAGTTGGCGGTGGGCCCTCTGGCCTTCAGTTTGCCGAAGTTGCCTCAAAGAGAGGACACAGGGTAGTCCTATTTGAGAAGGGCGAAAAATTAGGTGGAAAATTGCTTCTCGCTTCAAAGATACTCCCAGGCGATGAAGAGTTTTTAAGGCTTGTCAAGTACCTTGAAAGTCAATGTTCAAAATCGGGCGTGGAAATAGTGAAAGGGAAAGAGCTCTCCTACGATGATATGTTTAGAGGCGAGTTTGACATCATCGTTTACGCTGGAGGAGCAAGGATAAAAGAGATCATTTGCGAAGAGGGTACAAATATTCTTACACCCGAGGATATAATCGGGGGTGACCTTAGACCTTCAGGGAAAGTAGTAATTCTCGGAGGGAAAGGTATTGGTATTTCTCTCGCCGTTTACCTGCTTAGAGAGTCAAATTACGGCATAACGATTATTGAGGAAGGAGCTAAATTGGGAAAGGATGTGAACCCTTTCTATCTGTGGAGAATGCTAAAAATTCTACGAGAAAAAAAAGCGAAAATCTTTTTAGCCTCAAAGATAGAAAAAATAGGGAAGGACAAAGTTCACGTACTTAGCCAAAAGGGAGAAAGTGAAATCGAGTTTGAAACGCTGGTAAACACCTTGCGGGAGGATGCTCTTAAAACTTTGGAGCCCATAAAATCGGTAAAAAAAGAATTCTACGTGATAGGTGACGCAAAAAGGCCAAGAAGACTCCACAACGCGATCCATGACGCATACAGGTTGGGGATGAGGATATAGTGAGACCTGAGATAAGGAAGGAATTGTGTGTAGGTTGTGGAAGCTGTCTGGAGGTCTGTCCTGTAGATGCTATTCATTTATCTCTTGGGGTGGCTTCAATTGAAGAGAAGTTCTGTGAGGAATGCGGAATGTGTGCTCAAAATTGTCCCACAAAGGCGATTGAAATAAAATTTCCAACGTTTGAAGCAAAGTAAAGGAATTTAAAGAGAAGGCCAAGGAGGAAGTCTAAGAGTCCTCACCCTTAATTTTCAAGAATCTTCCGGTTTAAGGATATCTACGGGAAAAACGAAGAGTTAAAACGTGTCTCGAGAGAATTCTCAGAAAAAACTCAAAAAATAGTGAGTATCAGAGCGGACTTCTTAAGTGGGAAAGTAAGTCTTCAAGGATTTCATCTATATTTGCTTCACCTACACAAACAACAGAGTCAGCCCCACCCCAGTAGATCTTTAGAATACCGTTTTCCTCGAGCACGGCACCACAGGTAAAAACCACATTGTGGACATACCCTACTCTCTCCCACGGATCTTTTGGCTCCAAAATCCAGTTATCACCGACCAAAACTTTCTCTGGATCATTAATGTCATGTAAGGCAACCCCAAGTCTGTATATAGCACCATCCATAGTCCTAAAAACTCCGTGGAAGATATTGAGCCACCCCTTTTTTGTCTTTATCGGGGTAGCACCTGGCCCTACTTTCAGTTCATCCCAGTGATATTTTTTTGGCGTTATGATCACCTTAGAATCACCCCAGTATATGAGATCAGGCGAGTAGGATATCCATATCGACCAGGGGATTATCTCCGTGTGGGGCCTATCAAGTCTTACGTACCTTCCTCCTATTTTTTCCGGAAAAAGCACCACGTTCCTGCAATCGGCCTGGGTAATTATAGAAATCCTTTCTAAGGATTTAAAATCCTCCGTTTTTGCCAGAACAACCCTTACTCCGAATTTAGAATAGGCGCTATATGTTATGTAGTATATTCCTCCTATCTCCGCTATCCTTGGATCTTCAACCCCGTATTCTTCATAAGTTTTAAAAGGCTCATGCTGGGAAGGGATGATAAAAGGTTTATTCCTTATTCTAAATGTGTAACCGTCCTCACTTTCCCCTATGCCTATGATGGATCTACCGTTCCTTAGGTGGGACCTGAAAAGCATTATGTATTTTCCCTCAAATTTGGTAACTGCCGGGTTGTGGACCGTTTCGACAGGGTATGGAATATCTTCTCTTTTCAGAATGGGATTCTTGCTATAACGTTTTACAATATCCTTATACCCTCCCATAGTCGTCCTCGACCCTCTCGATATCATCCTCTCCGAAATAATCTCCCGTTTGGATCTCTATGAAGGTGAGATTCTCTGCCCCCTCATTTTTTATCCTGTGCCAAGCCCCCCTTGGTATGTCTATGTATTCGCCTTTTCTTAGTACATGATCTATTCCGTCTTTTGTTACAACCGCTTTTCCTTCAACTATAAACCAGTGCTCATTTCTCCTTCTATGTCTCTGATAGCTCAGTCTCTGCCCAGGATAGACTGAAATCTTCTTTATCTTGTAATTTGGGCTATCTACAAGAATCTCGTAATATCCCCAGGGCCTTCTGTCCTCTCTTCTGTGGTTTTCGAAGATTTTCTTATAAACTCCTATATACTCATCGACCATTCTCTCAACCGTAAATCTTTCCTCGACCCACGATCGACAAGCATGCCTATCTAGACTTTTTACTTCTCCGATTTTTTTTACGAAGTCTTCCTTATTTTCAAGTAGAAAACCTGTCACCCCGTCTTTTATGAGTTCCGGCATACTTCCTCTTTTCATGGCAATTACTGGAGTTCCGCACGCCATTGCCTCTACAACAGAAAGGCCGAAGGGTTCATCGAAATTTATGGGGTGTATAAGTGCAAGTGCTTTTCCAAGAACTTCAGCTTTCCTTTCCGGTCCCACACTTCCAATGTACACTATGTTGTCACCATCGATATGGGGGGCGCAGAATTCTTCGAAATACTTCTGATCCTGAATTATGCCAGCTATTACGAGCTTCATTTTGGCCTTTTTTGCGATCTCTATAGCTTCCTTTGTCCCCTTATCATTATGGATCCTTCCAAAAAAAAGAAGGTACTCCCCATGTTCGCGATAAAATTGAAACTCTTCTACTTTTATGCCGTGGTAAATGGTTGCTATGTAATCTAAATCCGGGCTTTTGTCCGCTTCGCTTATAGCAACATAATAGACCTTCTTATTGTACTTCTTATAAACGGGGAGTATCTTAGGAGAAGAGAACCCGTGTATGGTTGTGAGAAGGGGGGTTCTCGTCATTTTTGAGTAGGTGAGAGGCAAAAAATCGAAATGGTTATGAATGAGGTCAAATTCGTCGCCTCTTTCGAATACCTCTGAGATATGAAGAGATTCATAGACTTTCGGGATTATGTTCTTGTCCTCTTCATAACCCCTCTCCACCACACTTACAAGTCTTGCGGAAGTTACGGAGTCTCCAGTGGCAAAAAGGGTTACGTCAAACCCCCTTCTAACTAATCCCTCAGTTAGATTTGACACTACATATTCCCATGGGCCGTAATGCCTTGGGGGTGTTCTCCATGCGATAGGCGAAAGCATAGCTATTCTCATCTTGATTTCTCCTTTGAATGTTTTTCAATCCATTCGAGAACATCATTTACATTTGCAGTCGCAAGACCAATGCACTTATCCGCACTCCCATAGTAAAGCCTTATCTCATCCCCAACCCTTACCCATCCGCAGGGAAAGACAACCTTATCAACATCGCCTATGAGCTCGTATGATTTTTCTGGACCAAAGACCCATTCGTCGGACCTGAATATTACATTTCTTGGGTCTTTCAGATCGAGCAAAGCAAGCCCTAATCTGTAGATTGCACCGCTTACCGTCAGTTTTACTCCGTGATAAAGCAAAAGCCACCCTTTATCAGTTTTTAGGGGAGGGGTTGAAAGCCCAATCCTCCCTGAATCCCACCAGGCGCCATCTCTCGATTCAAAAAGAATTCTATGTTCACCCCAGTGGCACAGATCATAGCCAAAGGAGATCCAAATGTGAGCTCCTGCCCTTAAATCTTTCGGGCTCGGTCTATGGATCAAAGCCCATTTATCTGAAAACCGTTCCGGAAAAATCGCAGCATCTTTATTTTCTGGAGGTAGGATTATCCCTTTTTTATCAAATGACTTAAAGTCCTCTGTAAGGGCAAGAGAAACAAGGGGACCATATTTAGAGTAAGCGGTGTAAACTATAGCCCACTTTCTAATTTCATCAAGGTAAGTTATTCTTGGATCCTCTATTCCAAATTCTTCCTCAGGATGGAAATCAGGTTCGGGGAGAAGGGTAGGCTCTTTATCTATGACCCAGTTCCTCACACCATCCTTGCTTCTGCCAAGCAAAAGATGGGATATCCCCCTTTTGTCTTCGACCCTCATCAGAAGCAGAGTTTCTCCGTTAAACAGGGTCGCGCCAGCATTGAATACTGCATTTGCGGGATAAGGTAGATCTGAAATGTCTATTATAGGGTTCTTAGAATATCTCCTGAATAGCTCCTTACTCATGATTTAAAACTCTGGTGCAATTACAACTGGTTTTTTTGTCTGACAGGCCTTACGAGCAAGTCTATAAGCCTCGTTATACTGCCCTGCCACGATTTCCCAGGAGACCACATTTTCCAGGTACCTCCTGAGATTCTCCCCAAGTTCTATCCTCAGATTTTCGTCACAGGCCAATCTTATAACCTTCCTTCTTAGCATTTCCTTCGTCGTAAAGAGAAGACCACCTTCACTTTCCAGCGTCTGTGCAGTAAGACCCTCCATCGGAGCAGTTGTTATGTATGGTTTATTAAGTGCGATAACACGCGCAAGCGTACCTGACTGCGTCTCATCAATAGTGGGTATAACGATAAAATCACAAACAGCCATAACCTTGTAATAAAGGTCTCCGCGGGGGATGAACTCATAGAAGTGGGCGATACCTTTATGGGACAAAATCTCCAACTCAGACTTCCAGGCCTCGTAATCCCTTTTGTGATGGGGATCTCTCATCGTACCTGCAGCAAGAAGATCCCATTCCTCATTTGTTCTATTCCTTATTTCATCATGGATTTCCTCCCACATCGAGAGAAGGATATCCCATCTCTTATTAGATTGAATCCATCCGACCATACCAACCACATGTTCGGAAAGTCCCACCTTGTCAAGACCGAGCTCGTTTCTTATGGAAGGTATCTCATGTATTCCCCACCTTCTGTCCGGACGCGCACCGTGAGGGATAACCATTATGTTTGTGGGTATTGACCAGTTTCTGTCCCTGAACGTCCAATCAAGTCTCCACTTCTGATAGTGGCATTTGAAGATAACAACGTGGCTTCTCTGACAAAGTCTGTAAATGAAGTTTGCTTCGAAATCAGTAAGCCTTCCATGGACCGTATGAGGTTCAACAACTATTGGGAAATCACCTATAGCCTCAAGAAGATCAAGGAAACCCTCATTTCCGTCACCAATACCTCTCTCATCAAGATATTCGTAAAGTCCGTATTCATGTTGTATATGGACTACGTAAGGGTCGAGTTTTTCTATCAGGTTTGCAACCCCCCTCCACCAATCTGGCCTATCAATCTCGATTATTGGGTAAACACCCTCGCCCTCACCATCTTTGTGGCATACGACGAGCACTTCTCTCTCTGGATTCGCTTTCTTTATGAATTCCCTTGCCTCCTCAGTGAATGTGGCGATCCCGCAAAGTCTCGGAGGATATGAGCTCACGATCACGATAGGCTTATATGACATATCTTTATCCCCCTTCTCCCTTATTGCCTTTCCATCTCTTTCAATTTTGTTTCATTAGCGATGGAGACCTGGAACTTTCTTAGCTGGTAGATCCTAAAAAGGGACAAGAGCCAAGCAAGGGTTGATTCCGCCCCCTGATTTTTGTTAGGTCCTGTTGGCTGAAGCCCATCGCAGCAACCTCCACTTCTGTAATCGTAAAGAGGTACATTTAAATCGTTTCTTCCGAGAAACCATTCGAGACATCTCTCAGCATATTCGATCCATCTTTCGTCCTGTGTCACACAGTACGCGCTCTTTAAAGCCTCAATTATTTCTTGAGCTTCAATTGGCTGCTGGTCAAACCGGGCCTTTTCTTTTCCTTTTGCGTACCAGCCGTTGCTTCCCACAGGGACAAAGTGTCCCTTCCTATCCATTTGGATATCCAAAAGCCACCTCAAAGACTCAATTCCAGCTGAGATCAGGTCATTCCTTTTCATGTCATAGCCGGAAAGGATCAGAGCATTAGGGATCCTCCCATTAGCGTACGTGACTATCCCCTCAATCCATGGCCAGTCCGGGGTTGAATTTGCTCTCAAGAGATCAAAGAGTTTCAACGCCAAGAAATCGCGTATCCTCCTGACTTCTGTGTCGCCCAAGAATAGATTAAGATAATAGTGGATCCCTGTCAACGCGTATGCCCATGCGCGGGGAGATGAAAATGCCTGAACCGGGGGTAAAGCGAGCCTGAATAGTTCCATTATTGCTTCTCTCAGCTCAGGGTTTTTGCAGAGATATATAGCTTCACCGAGACCCCAAACGGCCCTTGCGTGGCTATCCTCCGATCCCACATCTTCAGTCCATTTTCTGTCGTATCCCATAAAGTTTCTGAATCTGCAATTTTCCCTGTTAAGGGCATAGTGAAGGAAACTTATATATGTACAGGCGAGGTTTGTAAGGGTTTGGGTATCCTCGTTTGCCTCTAAGTCAAGCGCGAGCAATGATGCGATAAGAGCCCTTGCGTTGTCGTCTGTGCAGTAACCATGGTACCTGTCCGGGACGATGTACTTCGCGTGCTGTATGATGCCTACATCATCCGTGAGTCTTATAAGGTGGGTAAGCTTAGGAACGGGAAGTTCGTCAGGGGCTTCCTTCATCATCTTTGCGACAAATACCGCCCTTGGCCTATTTTCTCTTTCTGCTTTCACATCTGCGAATAGTCTCAAATACTTTCTCGCCACTTCCTTCCAAACCATATCCCTCGTGAACATATACGCTTTCTTTCTGATCATGTGCCTCTCAGGTTCATTTGACAAAAGTGAAATTATTTCTTTTGCTAATGCCTCAGGGTCTCTAAAGGGAACGAGCCTTCCCCTTCCATCCTTAAGCATTTCTTCTGCGTACCAGTATGGGGTGGATACTACCGCCTTTCCAGAACCGAGAGCGTAGGCGAGTGTTCCAGAGACGATCTGTTCCCGGTTTAGATAAGGCGTGACAAACACATCTGCTGCTCCGAGGAATTCGCAAAGCTCCGTTAATGTGACATACCTGTTATGAAATATGATCCTGTCGTCTACACCCAACTCCCTTGCTTTTCTCTGGAGACTTAGCCTATAGGATTCTCCATATTCTCTCTTCACTTGGGGATGGGACGCACCAAGGATGATGTAAACTACGTCTGGGTGTTCTTTTACGATCATCGGTAATGCCTCTATCATATTTTCTATGCCCTTTCCAGGGGAAAGGAGCCCGAAGGTAAGTATGACCTTTTTTCCTTCCACACCGAACTGGTCTTTGTAGTAATTAGGATCGACAAATGGAACATCAGGGATTCCGTGAGGGATGTGAACGATCTTTTCTTTTGGCACCCCGTATATGGTTACCAGAATATCGATCGCCTTGTTGCTCATCACGACGACTCTATCAGACACTTGCGCTATTCTCTTTAGAGTTGAATACTGAGTGGAAGAGGGATTCATAAGGACAGTGTGAAGAGTGGTAACGACGGGCATCCTAAGCTGGGTGAGTAGTTCGAGGATGTATGAGCCATCCACACCCCCGAAGATTCCGTATTCGTGTTGGAGACAAACAAGTTCTATTCTGTTCACATTCAGGAAATCCGCGGCAAGTCTGTAGTCAGACAAAACGTTCTGATTTATCTCAAAGTGGACTTCCTCAGGGTATATGTATCCAGAGACGAGGTCATTCATTGCCACAGCCTGACATTCTATCGAGGGGTCTTCGTTCCTTACAGCTGAAAGGAGATCGTTTGTGAAGGTTGCGATTCCACATTGGCGTGGCACGTAAGTCCCGATAAAGGCAACCTTTTTTGGACCAAAGTGGTATGGCCCTACACTCACTCTAATCCCTCCTTTCTTTTTTGAATACCATAATATTAATTTAATGCCCTGCTGAGTTATTGTCCATGGAGGGTAGTAGATTGTCGCCTACTGTCACAAAGTGTTTCCAAAGGAAACAGGAAGTATTAAGTCCTCGCAGAATTTCAAGGCTCAGTGGGGGTATAGCCATGGCACGGCATATGCATATACAAAATGCTAGGTTAGAAAGTTGGTTGGAGAGCTCGTAGGGCTTGGAGAAAGAAGAGCGCAAGGGCGTTACTGTGGAAGAATTGATAGGTCGTAAAGAAAAGGTTGACTCAAAAGAAGGCCTAAGGGATGATGAGGGTCATAACAAACTTTGGGCAATCTTTTGAAAACTTGGAGATAAAAGAAGGGGTTAAAGTGAAAGATCTGTTGCTTGATCTCGGAAAGCTTATACATTATGAGATAGTACATAATGACGAAATCGACTCAAATGTAGAGGTTCTCTTAAATGGAAAAAACATCGATTTCATGCCGAAAAGGTTGGACGAGGAACTAACTGACAAAGACACACTGGAGATCTACCTCACTCCTTTAGGAGGAGGTTAAACAGGGAGGTAAAGGTGATATTCTATAGGAGACTACCAAAGTTCGATTACGTGAAACCCGCTTCAGAAGCGGAGCTTTTCAAGGTAATCTCAGATGGGAGAAAAGCTTACGTATATGCAGGAGGAACAGATCTTTTACCTAAACTGAAGAAAAGGCTCCTTCCGCCCCCGGACGTTCTTATCGATCTCAAAGGGATCTCAGATTTCAATTACGTTAGAATATTCGATGGCAAACTGAGGATAGGACCGACTGCAACAATCTACTCAGTTTATACATCTTCAGACGTTGTGAAACACTTTCCCATTCTATCCCAGGCTGCAAGATCGATAGCTGCTTTCCAGATCCAGAACAGGGGAACTATAGCTGGAAACATATGTAATGCAGTACCATCCGCTGACTCTGCTCCGGCCCTCCTTGTACTTCAGGCGAACTTAACACTTAAAAGCAGAGAAGGAGAAAGGGATGTAAGGATAGAAGATTTCTTTTTAGGGCCAACAAGGACTGTTCTTAGAGATGGCGAGATCCTAAGAGAGATCGAAATCCCCCTTTTAGATTCGGAGTCACTAGGACTTTACACAAAGCTTTCTGTCAGGGGAAGGATGGATCTTGCAATAGTCGGCGTTGCAACGCTCATCCTGAAAAGGGACGGGAAAGTAAAGGACGTGAGGATTGGTCTCGGTGCGGTAGCACCAATTCCGTTTAGGGCGAAGAAAGCAGAAGAGATACTGAAGGATGGAAAAATAACAGAAGCTTCCATAAATGAAGCTGCAAAAATGGCTGCCTCTGAGTCGAGTCCCATAGATGACCATAGGGCCTCGAAGGAATACAGGCTCTTGATGGTTGAAACATTGGTCAGAAGGTCACTCAAAAAACTCCTGGGGGTATAAAATGGAGAAGAAAGAGATAAGCTTCCGAATAAACGGAGAGGAAGTGGTACTTCATGTATCTCCAAACAGGACACTCCTTGAAATGATAAGGGAAGATCTCAAACTGACAGGGACAAAAGAGGGGTGTGGAATAGGGGACTGCGGAGCATGTACGGTGCTCTTAGATGGAGTACCTGTGAATAGCTGCCTCGTACTCGCGGTTGAGGCGGATAAAAAGGAGATACTGACGATTGAGGGCTTGAAAGAGAATGACAAACTCCATCCAGTACAGGAGTCCTTCATTGAGAATACCGCACTCCAGTGCGGGTTTTGCACACCAGGGATGATAATGTCCAGTTATGCCCTTCTCAAGAGAAACAAAGCTCCCAATGAGGAAGAGATAAGAGAAGCCATAGCAGGTAATCTATGCAGGTGCACAGGATACGTAAAGATAATAGAGGCAGTAAAAAGAGCATCCTCTTCTATTGGAGGTAAGTGATGGAGGAGATATTTATAGGTGATTTTGAGTTCTTGGGTAAAGGGATTCCGAGAGTAGATGCGAAGGATAAGGTTACAGGACAGGCAAAGTATGCGGCAGATATTGAAATTCCGGGAATGTTGTGGTGCAAGATCTTAAGGAGTCCCCTCCCCCATGCAAAGATACTCAACATAGATATTACAAGGGCAAAAAGGGTAATTGGCGTAAAAGCCATAATTACAGGAAAGGATTTTCAGGGCTTCCGCTGGGGTTGGATGCCGGCAACGAGGGATGAACCACCTTTAGCGGACGACAAAGTCAGATACTATGGGGAGGGGGTGGCGGCAGTTGCTGCAGTAGACGAGGATACTGCAGAAGAGGCACTGGAACTTATAAAAGTGGATTACGAGGAACTACCAGGTGTCTTTGACCCTGAGGAGGCTTTAAAAGAGGGAGCTCCTGTCATACATGAATACAGGCCAAACAACATAAGCTGGGAATTCCACATGGATTTTGGTGATGTGGAGAAAGGATTTTCGGAGGCTGACTTAGTGAGGGAAGACAGATTCGCAACAGGAAGGGTCATCCAGGGTTTTCTTGAGCCCTGCTCCGCTATTGCTTACTGGGAGGGAGGGGGCGTCACAATATGGGCTGCAAAACAGAGCCCCTACTTCCTTTACAGGCACATAGCCCAGTGTTTTAAACTCCCCCTAAACAAAGTGAGGGTAATTCAGCCTTTTGTTGGAGGAGGATTTGGGGGGACTAAGAACGATTCTGTCGCAGGTGATTTCTGCGTTGTTATGCTATCAAAGATAACTGGAAGACCTGTGAAGTTCATATATACGATGGAAGAGGTTATGATCTCCGCAAGAAGGAGACATAACGCGATAATTTACAACAAGATGGGGATGAAGAAGGACGGAACAATAACTGCAATGCAGTCAAAACTTATAGCTGATGGTGGTGCATACACTGCAATAGGCCCCCTTACAATGTATCTCACAGGATGCATAAGTACGCTTCCTTACAAACTTCCAAACTTCAAGCACGATGCTTACAGGGTATTCACAAATAACCCGGTATCTGCGGCCATGAGGGGTCACGGCGTAACACACACGAGATTTGCCGCTGAGATCCAGATGGAGATGATGGCAGAGGAGCTCGGACTCGATCCAATAGAAGTTAGACTCAAAAATGCAATAGAGGCACCCCATGAGACGGTAAACAAGGTTACAGTTCTTTCTTGCGGCCTGAAAGAAGGACTTTTGAAACTTAAGGAATCAAACCTATGGAAGGAGAGGGGAAAAGAAAAGAGGAAGAATCATATACTTATTGGTGTTGGTGTATCAGGGACTGCCTATCTTGGAGGTGCAAGACAGAGGGGTCATCAGGCAGCAGCTGCGGTCCTGAGACTGTGTGAGGATGGCTCTATCGAGTACTTAACTGGTGCGACAGATGCTGGGCAGGGCTCAGACACTGTGCTTCTCCAGATAATAGCTGAGGAACTGGGTGTGCCCCCTGAACAGATAGACATCCAGAGGGTTGATTCCGCGTATACTCCTGTGGACCCTGGAACATACGGAAGTAGAGTCACAGCTTTAGCAGGTGAGGCAGCGATGAAGGCTGCAAGAGACTTAAAGAGACAGCTTGCTGAGATCGCTGCAAAGGAATGGAACGTGAAGCCTGAGGATATAGTCTTTAAAAATGGTAAGGTCTTTGTTAAGGACAATGAGGAAAAGGGGCTCCCCTTCAGAAAGATGGCTCAGATCGCCTGCTATTCAGGCTCGGGAAGGGTACTTGTGGGAAGGGGACATTCTGAATACGGGATAGAACCTCTCGATTTTGAAAAGGGTATAGGAAATGCGGGAACGTCTTACAGTTTTACGTCGCAGCTTACGAGGGTGGAGGTCGATGCTGAGACTGGTTTTGTAAAATGCACAGATATGATAATAGCCCATGACTGTGGAAAGCCTCTAAACCCGGCAATCGTGGAATCGCAGAATCAGGGTGCTGCAGTCCAGGGATTAGGTCAAGCTATATATGAGGAATTCAAAATGGATAAAGGAAAAACGCTCAACCCCAACTTTGCAGACTACAAAATTCCAACGGCTTTGGATGTCCCGAATATTGGGGTTATCCACATACTGACAGAAGATCCAAATGTGCCTTACGGAGCAAAGGAGGCATCTGAGGGTGCAATAGTCAGTTCTCCACCATCGGTTGTAAGTGCGATCCACGACGCAACAGGAATATGGTTCAAGGAACTGCCAGTTACGCCGGAAAAAATCGCCCTTGCGCTGAGGGAAAAGGGAAGGGGATCGTAGATTCTATTCTTTCGGAGTTGGGGGAAAAATGGTTGTAGGAGATATGATTGCGAAAAATGCGAGAAAATTCCCTTCTAAACTTGCAGTCGTATCTGGAGAAAAGAGGATGAGTTTCTCGGAATACAACGAGAGGATAAATAGGCTTGCTTCGAGCTTGCTTAGGATGGGCGTCAAAAAGGGGGATAGGATTGGGGTTCTCTTGCATAATTGTCACCAGTTCCTGGAGATTTACTTTGCCTCTGCGAAGATAGGATCCATATTCTGCCCCTACAACAACCATTTCAAACATAAGGAACTTGTAGACATCATAAATTACTCGGAACCAAAAATCCTCTTTCTTGATCCTGATTTTTGGCAAACAGTAGATGAGATAAGGCAGGAGCTGAAAAGTGTTGAATACTACATCTGTCTTGGTGTGCCAGCTGGAAGCTACATGATCGATTACGAAGGGATCATTTCGAAGGGTGAGAATAAGGAACCGGAAGTTCATGTGGGAGATGATGATGTGTGCAGCATGATATTCACTGCAGGTACTACCGGAAAACCCAAAGGAGCGCTACGTTCCCACAGACACCTTATAATGAACGCTATTGCAGGAGTTATTGAGTTAAAAGTCGATTATGATGATCGGGTCCTCATTACTTTCCCCCTTTATCATGTGTCGGGTGAGGATAATATTGTAAGACACTCATTCATGCCTAACACTTTTTTCATAAGGAGGGAGGGAAAGTTCAATGCCAGGGAAGTGTTGAGCTACATAGAAAGAGAAAGGATAACCTATTGTCAGTTAGTTCCCACGATGATCCATACCCTTGTTCAGGATCCAGACATCGACAAGTACGACTTAAGCAGCCTAAAGCTCATTCTTTATGCAGGAGCTCCCATGCCTGTGGAGCTTATACGTCGTGCACTGCAGGTCTTCAAATGTGGATTTGCCCAGCTGTACGGGCAGACAGAATCAGGTCCTTTGACCACTGTTCTTAAGCCAGAAGATCATGCGATCGATGACGAAAAAAAAGTAAAGAAACTCGCATCCTCTGGTAGACCGATAATAAATTACGAACTCCGGGTAGTTGATCAGAACGACCAGGATGTACGGGTAGGAGAAGTTGGGGAGATAGTCGTGAGGAGCGAATCCATGATGAAAGGATACTGGAAATTAGAGGAAGAAACGAAAATTAAGCTCAGAAATGGATGGTTGCATACAGGCGATCTTGGGAAGATTGATGAGGACGGATACGTGTACATAGTTGAGAGGAAGGACGATTTGATAATTTCAGGAGGTGTGAATATTTACCCCAGGGAAATAGAGGAAGTACTTTACACACATCCGAAAGTCTCAGAGGTGTCCGTCGTCGGAGTACCTGACGAGCATTGGGGGGAGATAGTTAAGGCTGTCGTGGTCTTGAAGGAAGGTGTAGAAGCGAAAGAAGAGGAAATAATAGACTTTTGCGCAAGGCATCTCGCAAGTTATAAGAAGCCAAAATCTGTTGAATTCTGGAAGGAGCTACCAAAAAGCCCTCAAGGAAAGGTCCTGAAAAGGGAGATAAGGGAAATTATTAAAAAGAGGAATTCGGGCGTTTCTCGTACAAACCCTTTGGAAAAGTCTAAAGAGGAGTGAGAGTGGTAATAGGATATGTATTTGCAAGTGGGTTTTTGAGCTTGAGAAGGACCGTGGGCAAACTGCCTAAGGGTATTATCTGCGTCACAAAGTTACTTGTAGGAAGCTGAAGTATGGAACCATATCCATGGTGGACAGAAGAACAGAAAAAGTTCGCGGAGGAAGTTTACGAATTTGTCAGGGAAGTGATGCCAAGAGACGCAGAAACGCGCTGGACCAGAGAATTTCCATGGGACATTTTTGAGAAGATCGGGGAGAAGGGGTACACAGGAGCCGGTATACCAAAGGAATATGGTGGTCTTGGGCTCGGAGCAACCGGCGCCTGCATTGCTGCAGAGGCATTTGGACGAATGCCAGGGACGGGAAGGGTATTCGTTGGAAATATGCTTGGGGGGTTGAGACAGATCATCGAATTTGGTACGGAGGAACAGAAAAAGCGTTTCCTGCCAAAGATTGCAAAGGGCGAGTTAGGGGCCATAGTCATTACGGAACCCTTCGCCGGAACTGACGCGGCAGCGATAGAAACGACAGCAAAACGGGCGGGTGAGGTATACATACTGAACGGGAAGAAAAGATTCATAGTTTCTGCCGGTGTGGCGAAGAGATACATGGTATATGCCCGAACAAGTGAGGATCCGGACGATATTCGTAACTACCGTCATCTCACTGCATTTATTGTTGAAAAAGGTTGCCCCGGTTTTTCCGTTGAGAAAATCAACGAGGTTATTGGATTCAAAAACATTCAAAATGGTGTACTCGACTTCCATAATGTCCCTGTCCCCATAGAAAACCGTATTGGCCAAGAGGGAGAGGGATGGCGGGTCATGACCGCGGGACTCAATTTCGAAAGAACGCTTATTTCCGCAAGTGTTGCGGGCTGGATAATGGAGCTTTTGCGAAACGTAGTGCCGTATGCGAAGAGAAGAGTACAGTTTGGCAGGCCAACAATCGACATCCCGATTAATCAATTCAGGATAGCTGACTTGATTATAAAAACGAAGATAGCACGCCTAATAACGTACTATACTGCCTACCTCTGGGATGTCGGGGTAGATATCACGATTGAATCGAACGTGGCAAAAGTCTTTAACTGCGAGTCGGCCTTGCAGGCGAGCATCGACGCAATACAGGTGATGGGCGGTGATGGCGTGACCCCTTTCTATCCCATTGAAGAAATCATGAACGTGGCCAAGGTTGAAAACATTGCGGGAGGGACTATGGAGGCGTGCAGATTGGTCATCTTTAGAACTGCCTTACGCCGAATGGCGGAAGATTTGAAAATGGAGCGTAGGGTCATTCATCCTACACTTGGAGTGCCTGTACCAACGGCATTTAAAGAAAAAAAGAGAAAGGATATTGATGAGGAAACGCTTCTTCAGGTGCTTGCAGAAGACTATCGCATAAACCCGGGCCTTTTCATGAGTCGTGAGGACATACAGGAAATATTCGAGGTGGATGACGCTACACTTGACGATTTACTCACATCTCTTGAGAGCAAGGGTCTTGTCAAACTCTTGAGGACGAAAAGGGGTATCGAACTCGCAAAGGCGACGTACGCTGGTCTCGATAAAGCACATCCATTGGAATACTACCGGTGGTTTCCCCCATGGGCGAGCAAGGACAGGATTTTTTAAGGGGTTTTACTGTGAATGGACAGTGCCACCTGTCCATGCTGTCGAAGGAATGTGTACTGGAGAAGGGGGGTGAAAAAAATTGGAAGTATAATCTTAAGAATTGCTCGGAACCAAAAATAAAAAAAAGGAGATGCAATAGTAGATGTCAAATAGAAGATCGGCTGGAGAGTTAGAACTGATGGGAGGTCGAAGAATCATTTCTACCTCTTGCAAAAAGGGAAAATATGCATTATGTTCTTCCCTGGCGGGTTGGTCCCACATAATCTCTGAGCCTTTGAGCTCTTATAGGGTTTACCCCATTGGGAGAACCCGCCATCTCATTGATTCTCTGGCTCATCTGTTCTCCTCTTCGCATTCCACAAAGAGCATATTCTTCGTTCCATGGCATACCGCTACGAAGGATCGCGTAAACAACACATGCTATCTTTCTTGCAAGAGCTCCTCCAGCTGCCTTTTTACTCTTCCCCCTGTCCCTGAGTCTGTTGTAGAAATTTCTGAATGCTGGATTATTCTTCCTTGCAGAGACAGTTGCAAGGATAAAAGCCATTTTGAGCCATTTGTTCCCCTTCCATGTCATTCTAAAATAGACAGAATTCTTTCCCGATTGAAAGACTGTAGGATAGAGACCGATATATCCAATAAAATCCTTCTGAGTGGGAAATTTCTCGACAGAATCTCCAATCTCTCCAATTATTGTAGCAACAGTAATTTTTCCCATACCTGGGATGGAAAAGAGGATATGGTCGGGGTAGAAGGTATCCATTATCTCATCAATCTTTCTTTCAAGCTCCTCAATCTGCCCATTGAGCTGGAGGATTCTCTCTGCAGTCCATTTGATCTCATCTTTGAGGATGGAGAGCATATCATGCTGGAGGATTCTAAGGAGGGGTCTGTAGGGGCTGGAAGGGGGGATGCCCTCGAAATCAGGATGAAGGGAGAGAAACTGGAGGAAGGGGGTATTGATTTTATCTCCGATCACTCTTTTATATCCAGGGAGAACCAATCTGAGATTTTTCCTGAGGCGATTTATACATCTTGTTCTCTCCTGTATGAGGACTCTTCTAAATCTTGTATTAGAGCGCAAAGAGAGCTGATGGGGAGGGATAGGGTTAGAGGGCTGAGAGGGGAAAGCTTTGAGGTATCGAGCGATTGTCTCAGCATCGATTTTATCGGTTTTACAGAGGGTAAAGTTGGCTTTTCTGAAACTCTTAACACAGTAGGGGTTAATCACTCTTATTTTGAATCTCCTGCCAGCTCTATTGAAGAGGAAAGATTGGAGGGGGACATGGTAATTTCCTGTAGATTCCATACCAATTATGATACTGGCATTTCTACCCACAAGACGGGAGAAGGCAAGGCAGTCCTGTCTGAAGAGTCTGAATCCCTCGAAGGTATTAGGGTATTTTCTGGAGGCGAGATTTCTTTCATTGCCATCCATGAAGCAAGCGGAAAACTCAGCCTCACAGAGATCCACACCGACATAAAGGTTTTTAAACATATAACCTCCTTTCATTGGCAGGGTGTTCTGCTCCCCCCATGCTCTGACGGGAATTATCCTCCCGGATTGAGTGCTCGTAGCACATCATGCAATCAAATCTCACCGTCAGAGTGTGGGGAACCATCCTCCTTTTCGTGCTCAAGGCACATTCAAGATGAAGGTTTGCCAGACACCCTGAGGTTTTCAAATTCCATTGTAAATAAAAGTAAATCAAATTGCTATGCATATAATTAATATTATGGGAGTCAAAATGCTAAGGAGTATGACAGGGTTCGCAAAAATTGAGAAGGAATTTCCAGAGGGAAAGATCTACGGAGAGGCAAGATCATTAAATAACAGGTACCTTGAACTGAACATAAAGATTCAGAAGACCGATTACTCACTGGAACAAAAACTGAGGGAGATCGCGAAAAAACATCTGAAAAGGGGGCGGGTCGACATATCCTTAAAATGGGAAAGGCCGGAAAATTCATATCCTGTCCTTAAGGTCAATGAACAGACGGTCTCTCAATATCTTAATCTCTTAAAGGCGCTCAAGGAAAGATATGAACTTGAAGGTTCACTAACAGTGGAAACCCTTCTCACGTTCAAGGATGTGATAGTATCTGAGGAACAGTCGGCAATTCAGGAGGAAAGGCTACTTCAAACCTTTGAAGAACTGCTTATAAGCCTCGACTTAGAAAAAAGGAGGGAAGGTTGGATTATTCAAGAGGAGCTGGAAAAGAGGATGAATAAGATTAAGGATATTGTTGGGGAATTAGAAGCACACTTTCCTCACGCGATGGCTCAGTATGAGAAGAAGCTAAGAGAAAGACTAAAGGAATTGACAACTTCTATAAATGAGGAAAGGCTGCTTCAGGAAATGGTGTTTTATATGGAAAAGCACGACATAGCTGAGGAGATTTCAAGACTAAAGGGCCATATAGATAACCTTGAAAAGTCTATGAGAGAGGAGGCTCCAGTAGGGAGAAAGCTCGACTTTATAATCCAAGAGATGATCAGGGAGGCAAACACGATAGGAAGCAAGTCTCCCGATTACTTTATAAGCCAAAGGGTTGTGGACATAAAGGTAGAAGTGGAAAAGATGAGGGAACAGGTACAAAATGTCGAATAAGGGAAAGATCTTCATCGTTTCAGGACCTTCTGGAGCTGGGAAAACAACGATTCTGAACCGCTTTCTGAGGGACGATAAAAAATCCGCATTTTCCGTCTCATATACGACGAGAAAAAAGAGGGAGGGAGAAAAAGATGGAGTCGATTACCATTTTATCGATAGAAAAGGGTTCAATGAGCTCATAAGAGAAAATGCCTTGCTTGAATGGGAAGAAGTGCACGGAGAGTTGTATGGAACTCCTAAGGACGAAATATTCAAGAATATGGAAAGAGGCATCGATGTCTTCTTGGACGTGGACGTAAACGGAGCTTTAAGGATCAAGAGTATGGTCCCCCATGCGGTTTTGATATTCATAGAGCCCCCATCGAAAGAAGAACTGATAAAGAGGCTCAAAACAAGGGGTGAGGAAGAAATAGTAAAGAGACTCGAAAGGGTAGAGAAAGAACTTGAAGCAAAAAAGTTTTTCGATTATGTTATAATTAATGGGTCACTCGATGAAGCGTACGAGAATTTCAAAAGAATAGTAGAGGAGGTGAGGAAACTAAGTGGCAAGGATAACAGTTGAAGATTGCATGAAACATGTGGAAAACAGGTTCGAGCTCGTTCATCTGGCAGTAAGAAGGGCCAAACAACTCATAAAAGGGGAAAAGCCGCTTGTCAAAAGTGAAAACAAAGAAATAGTAACCGCCCTTCGTGAGATTGCGGAAGGCCTCGTGTACTTCGAGAAGAAGGAGTTACCACCTAAGGCTGAAGAGCAGTACCAGCTTTCAAGCTTTACACCTTAAAAAAGTATACTACTTTTTCCCCTTCCCCACTTTATTGATCTCTATCCCAAAATTTGTGTACCTTGCCCTTATCTTATCTCCCGGTGAGATCTCCCTTATATCCTTAAATCCTTTAAGACTCGCATTGCTAACGTCTAAAGTCACATTCCCTCTCCACCCCTTGACTGTCATAAGCTTTGCGTCCTTATTAATAGACACCACACTCCCATAAAGGTATAGGCCTTTTACAGGTTTTGCTTTGGGAGTCGCTTTCTTTTCCTCCGCAGAGACAATCGAGGCAAAGGATATGAAGCCCACTATCAGGACTAAAATTAAGCATGTTAGTCTTAGACCTCTCATCTCTTTCCTCCCTTCTTTTTTTTTACTTTTAATTACTTTTTCCTCCCCCTGTCAAGAAAAAATAAGCCATTAATAATGTGGATGTCACACTTCTCCGTCCATAAATCCCGCATGGGTGGTCTTCACGCGGTCTTAATTTCTTATTTCGAATCCACCTTTGAGATATCCGAACCATTCCCTGTAAGATACCCTTTGTACTAGCCCCCGTTTAGACGGAACACCCTCCTGACCAGAATAAGTTGTAGTAATAGCCATAGAGTTTTTACTATAATTAACAGGTAAGAGGGGGAAAAGAACTATGAGTCCGATAGAGGTCATCACATCGGTTCAAAGAAGGAGACGATGGACCGCTTAAGCAAGAAAAGGCCATGGTTGAGGAGCAGAACAGCACGGTCCCTATCGCAGCGGAGATGATAAGAGATCTCATGGCAGAATCCTTTATAAAGACCTCTAAGCGCGTTTATGACATATCTATGATTTGTCTTATACAAAGACTGTTATGGGATTATTGCCCTTGTAGTTCGAAGACTATAATATATCCCAATGAGGGGCTTAAGATGAGATCACCAAGGGAATACAAGATGATGCAAAATAAGTTATAAGGGTGTCTGGTTTGAGGGGGACAACTCCAGAAGATTCGGATGGAGCTCATGACTAGTTTGTGGTTACTTCTTGTCATTGTTGCTACCATGGTTGTCGGCACTTCTGTCGTGATCATAAGCTACAAGAAGCGCCAGAGGCAGAGCGCAGTGGATGAGGTACTACGCAAAGCAATAGAGGAACAACGCTGCGAGGTGGAACAAGAGGCCGGGCAACGAGCTGAGGAAGAGGAAGGACAGCGGGCTGAGGCAGAACGTTGCCGGCTTGAAAAGGATTCGCTTAGAGCGGAAGAGGAACATCATAGAGCCCAGGAACCACGCCAGCATCTCGACCAGGAAAAACATTGTAGGGTAGAGGAAGAGCGCAAGCATCTTGACGAGGAAGCACATCAGAAGGCAGAAACGCAACGCCAGACAAAAAAATCCGAGAAAGCCGAAAAAGAGCAAGGGCGTCTTGAACATGAGGCAAAGTGCAAAGCGGAGAAGTTACAGTTGGCTGCAGAGGAGTATCGCAGATCAGAGCTGGAAAGTAAGCGACCCGAAGAAAGGCCTGGCCGTAAAGATGAGGTACAGCGGAAAGTCCCAGGGAATGGGCACTTGGAGGTAAAGGTTGAGGGCAAACGATTGGAACCTCCTAAAAGGGGAGGAAGGCCTCGTGTTCCCATTAAAGCTCAGGAGAAACCTGCAGCGCGAAAAATCGAGTCTCGCCGTCCGAAGCCAGAAATCATTTGCTGGAAAAAGGAACGACAGTGGATACCGGCAGTAGAAATCCCAGAGGAGCTCCTTGAGAACTCTGGCTTGGCGGTCCTTCAGGATGGATTACCCCTTAGACAAGAAGAATCAAAAGAAGCTTGTTGGCCTTTGGAACGAGTTTTTGGCGAAGTGGTAGTCCAGTGGATCGAAGGTGAGGGCGTGCAAGAAATCAGGGTCGCACTCGGCCAGGATGGTTACTTGCTATTCAAACTGAGCGGCCAAAACCAGAACCGGGGGCGTTGTGTTAAATTCCCTTCCTCTGGGTCGTATCTGGTGATGGTTCCAGACGACTGGGTGCGTGATGATACGTTGTCAGGGCCTCCGCCAGTGGAACCGGAATCCGTGTTCCTCACCGGGTATAAAGCTCACTTCTTCGAACTTGAGAAAGACGATGATGGAAAGATTGCTTTTTGTACCCCTACGGGTGAGCTATTCGAAATCGAATCGAAGGCACCACGGTTCGAGCTGGTCGGGGATCGGCTATGTGATGCAACCGAAAAGATAGGGCCTCTCTTCGGAAAGAGACCTCCCCAAATTCGCGCTCCGGACGATCAGACCTGGAAAGATGTTGGAACAATCGTTGTCGGTGAGGAGGGCAGCGGAAAAGGGAGATGGCGTAAAGTGTTCTATCCCAATCCGGGAGAAATCCAACAGGACTTGCCTTCCGAAGTTGCAGACAGAAAAGGGGGATGGTATTTTCTCAGACTTTACGACACGAACGATGACCTTATAGAGAGCCTGGACTTTAGATTCCTATATGCCCTTAAAGAGATCAGATTACCTCAGCCTTCTCCCCTTCCCTCTGAAGATGGGCATAGGCCGGTATGCGTCGAGTTTCTCCACGAGCCCGGTTGTGCTGTGCAACCGGCCGACAACCTCACAAACATCCATATCGAACGCCAGGATGACGCAACGATTCTGACCATCCCTCCCGATCCTACCTGCGACGAGACCCGTTGGATTGTGGGGGCTGAAGACGGGCCCCAAGCAGAACTGACCATCCTGGTGGAGAGGCTTTGGTGGGGTATAGGGGAAGAGCATAATGCACCATCCGAATGGAAAGACCGACCCCTTGCTCTCCAACGTGACGACTTCGCCGCTACGTCAAAGGAGGCGTTATGGTTGCGACTTCCAAGACACCGCTGGGTGGATAAAGTCCTTGTGGGATTCGAACGATCGAAAGCTAGACTTTACAACGTAAAGGTAACGGAGAAAACAATTGCTGTCCCTTTACGCGAATTCAGCGATTCCAAAGAAGTGGGAGACCATACGCAAGACCATTCCCTTAAGGTCTGGATCGAACGCGACGGCAGGTCTACGGACGCGGTTGTTGCTATCATCCCGGCGTCAGTGGCAGCACCTGAGCGCAGCCAGGTAGTTTCGCCACCAACAGCACATTGGGCCGGGTTCGGAAGAAAGAAGACCGCCGTGGCGGAAGCAGTTTTGCGACACGGCTCCGCCAAGATCGAGGTTAACGGGCATCCCATCGATGAATACTTCAAAGACACGCCATCTAAGGCAAAACATTTTTTGTATCACCTCCTCGAATTTGATCGAGTCCATGACGCATTGTCGCAGATGGAAGTGCGGATTACTGTAACAGGAAGCAGTCCAGGCACAATGCGGCAAGCAAAAGCAGTGGCGCATGCTATAGCACGTGCTCTAATGAGTTATGACCCAAAGCTGAAGCCATTGCTGAAACAAGCAGGATTCGGAGGGATCAGAGTGAAAAAACGGCCAGTGAGCAACAGGAGGGGTAATCGATGAACCCAATAGAACTGGCGGATAAAATCAAAGAAAGATATAGGTGCTATCTCAAGACCACCTTTTACTTCAAGGACCCGGTTCTTCGAGCGTCTTTTGAAGAAGGCCTGGGCTCAGGACATCTGAGCAAGGGGCCATTTCTCGAGGCGACGCCGGTGTTCAAACGGGGCCAAACACCACGCACCTTGTTCCAAAGACGCCTTGGATTCCAGCCCGATGAAAGATTCCTAAAAGCGGTGCAGGGCGACAGACCGCTTTACCAACATCAAGAAGAGGCAATCCGGAGGGTGTTTCAGGGGAGCAACGTAGTTGTAGCTACGGGTACAGGCAGCGGGAAGACCGAGGCTTTTCTCTACCCCATCCTGCTTCACCTTTATCAGGAATTTCAAGCAGGCAAGTTATGTCCAGGCGTACGCGCTCTCATCCTCTACCCGATGAATGCTCTGGCAAATGACCAGCGCGAACGCCTTGGTGAAATCTGCAAACGACTTAAAGAAGAGCATTCACTTTTCCGGTTCACCTTCGGACAGTACGTTGGGGAAACGCCAGAGGATGAAAACGATTCTCAACGGCACGCAAGGGATCACATCGCAGAGCGGAACCAAAAGGGTCATTCCATAGTTGAAGACGGTCATGTGGTACACGGGGAACTTGTCCTTCGGTCTGAGATGCTGAAGACACCCCCTCATATCCTCCTGACCAATTACTCAATGCTTGAATATCTACTGCTCAGACCCGACGATAGCCCGCTCTTTGACAATGGGCGCGCTCGGTGGTGGACATTTCTGGTGCTGGACGAGGCACATCAATACCGGGGTTCTCGTGGCATGGAGATGGCAATGCTCCTGCGCCGTCTCAAGGAAAGGCTGAGAGAAGGCGGCCGTTCGGAACCGTTCCGATGCATTGCCACAAGCGCGACACTGGTTGGAGAAGAAGGAGATAAGGCAGCCGTCGCTCAGTTTGCCTCTGACCTGTTTGGCGAGGAGTTTCGCGAGGAGAACGTGATTTTAGGGGCGACTGAACCAATCCCCGAACCTAGTCCAATACGCCTTCTTCCAGATGATTATCATGCTCTTAAAGAGGTTCTTCATGGAAATAGCTCAGAAGCTACAAGGGGCCTTGCTGAATTGGCAAGTAAACTTGATGTGGTGCTTCCAGGCAACCAGGACCCGCCGAAAACTGTGGGCTTGCTCCTTCAGCGTGACGGCCGTGCAGCGGACCTCCGACGCCTGATCGCAGGTAATCCCGCGGAAGTTCAGGAAATTGCCAATCAGGTCTTTGGGGACTTGCCAGAGGCCAAGCGCGTGTCTGCTCTGGCCGAGTTAGTTGAACTTCTCTTACAGGCGAAGGACCCCTCATCCGATGCGCCTCTTTTGTCTGCCCGTTACCATCTATTCCTCAGGTCACTCGAAGGCGCTTTTGTCTCCTACTGGCCTGAGAAAAAGGTCTTTCTCGACCGTAAGGCAGTGGGCAAGGATGTCACGGCCTTTGAAGTTGCACTGTGTCGGGAGTGCGGGCAGCATTATTTTGTAGGTCCAAAAGATTTCAAGGGGGGCAGATTAGTAGAGGCAATCCGTGATCCGGGAGATGTTAATTTTGGAGCCACCTTCCTTCGGCCTATTGAGAACGGCAAAGACGAAGATGAGGGAGGCGAGAGTGGCGAGGCCACTAACAAGGTGGTATTTCAACTTTGTGTGCGGTGTGGTGAAATGCGGCGAGGCAAACCGCAGTGTGGACATGATAACTTGATCTGGGTAGTCAAGGAAGAATCCCCACCGGACGAAGATAGGGCAGACCAAATGGCGAAATGCGGTGCCTGCGGGTACAACGCCGCTGGTCGTGACCCCGTGCGGGAGGTAGTGCACGGTACTGATGGTCCCCACGCCGTGATAGCCACGACCCTCTACCAAACCCTTCCAGAGGAGCGAAAAAAGGTACTTGCCTTTGCCGACGGCCGTCAAGAAGCCGCATTTTTTGCCTGGTATCTCGAAGACTCATATAGAGATATCCTGACCCGCAACTTGATCCTCAAAATAGCTCGAAGTTTCACGCAATATCCTGTAGAGGGCATTAGCCTCTATACGATTGCTGATAAGGCTTTCCGTGACTACCGTGATGCCTTCAAAAGAAAGGAATCAGATGATGAGCCAACGATTCGCAAGAACATCTGGAGGGTTCTCTATAGAGAGTTTCTGACCGAGGAACGGCGGATTTCCCTTGAGGGTGTCAGTCTGATTCGCTGGTCGGTCAAATGGCCTGATTGGTTCAAGACCCCAAAAGTGCTCAAAGATCCCCCTTGGTCGCTAACCGAACAAGAGGCACTCGACCTGATATTTCTCTTGTTGGACACGATGAGAACCGACAGAGCGGTAGAACTGCGAGCGGAAAATGGCATCTCACTGAATTGGAGCGATCTTAATCTTCAGGGAGCCCAAATGCGATTCCGGATTGGTGCCCCTAGAAGAACGCAAGATGTGCGCAGTTGGGATGGCGAGAGAGGGAAACGGGCTCGTTTTCTGGCCAAGCTTTTTATGAGGATGAGAGACGGCCTTTCAGAACAGGAGACACTTGATCAGGCAGTGAATGTCTTGAGAGCCATCTGGGAGATTTTCAGACAATCAGATGAAAATGCTCCTTCGTCCCACGACCGTTTGCTCATCTCTGTGGATGACGCGCGGAGGCTGAATCCTGACTGGTGGAGACTACGTCTCATCACGAACGATGATACGATCTTCCAATGCGACACCTGTGGTCGTCTGCAGGCGATCTCCGTTCGTGGAGTCTGTCCAAGGCACCGTTGCCCCGGCACACTCAAGCCGGTAAAAGTGAGTGACTTAGAACCCAACCACTACCGCCTCCTCTATGAGGAGGATCTGCCAGGTTTTCTGCGCGTTGAAGAGCACACGGCGCAACTTGACAAAGAAAAGCGCGGGAGTTTCAAAGAGAGTTCAGGAAGGGCAACATCCATGTCCTGAGTTGCTCGACCACTTTTGAATTGGGCGTGGACCTGGGTGACCTCGATACCATCTTCCTGCGCAATGTTCCTCCAGAAGCGTTCAATTATGCCCAACGAGTGGGGCGGGCCGGGCGCCGAAGTGGATATCCCGGATTCGCAATCACATATTGTCGCCATGCGCCCCACGACCTTTACCACTTCTCCGAACCTCAGCGGATGCTCAGCGGGAAAGTTCGTCCCCCCGTGCTGAGTCTCCGAAACGAGAAGATTATCACACGCCATATTGCGGCAGTGGCGCTATCACGCTTTTTCCGAGCCTTCCCTGAAAGGTTCGAGACCGTGGAGAAGCTATTCAAAGACTTGCAACATCCATCCGGCGTTGCCGATTTCAAAGCCTTTCTCTACGAGCACCAGGCTGAACTGGAAGAATCTCTGCGCGTCATCGTTCCATCGGATATGTTGAGTGAAACTGGATTGGACAACGGAGGATGGATTGAAAGAATTGCTGGAGAGGAAAGTAGATTCTCTCTCGCCGAGGCCGAGATCTCAAGTGATTACCGGATTGTTAAGGATCTTGAGACAACGGCCGCGAGCAAAGGGGACTACGACACTGCTAAGTGGGCTAAGGCACGAGCGAAGACAATTGCTGAAGAGGATGTTCTCTCATTCCTCTCCCGCAAGGTCGTGATCCCGAAGTATGGCTTCCCAGTCGATGTGGTAGAGCTTGACACTCAAAGAACACAACAAAACCAGGAAGCATTTGAACTCCTGCTCCAAAGAGACCTTAGCATTGCAATTTCCGAGTTTGCTCCATCGAGTAAGCTGGTTGCCAATAAGAAGGTATGGACTTCTTATGGGCTCAAAAAAGTGGCTGAGAAGGAATGGCCAAGGAAATTATACAAACGATGTGTACGGCACAACGTATTCATCCACTGGGAGCGAGGGCAACCAGAACCTGTGACTCCATGCGGCGATCGGTTGACGGTGTCCCAGTATGTTATTCCCCGTTTTGGGTTTGTCACTGATCGTAATAAGCCAGAGGAGCCAAAATCTCGCCCTCCGAGAGTATTTACAACGCGTCCCTATTTTGCAGGTTCGCTCGGCTTCGACCCTGGCAGCATCACTATACATCCGAATTCTCCGATAATCACGATGAAGAAGGCATCCCCAGGCTTGATGGTTGTGCTCTGCGAAGGCCGACGTGGAGAGGGATTCTATATCTGCAGCACATGTGGTGCAGGATTCAGGAAACCCGAAAAGCGCCATAAAACGCCCTATGGTCAGGACTGCAACGGTACACTTGAACAAGTCTCTCTTGGGCATGAGTTTGTGACCGATGTGGTGCAAATCCAGTTTCACCCGAAACCCGATGGGGACATGGAGGCTGTTTGGTTTGCCTACTCTCTTGCCTACGCTCTGGTTGAGGGAGCTGCGGAAGTTTTAGAAGTGCCCTCCACCGACCTGAGCGCGACGGTAGCCCATAGTGAGCAATACCCTCTACCTCCGATCATTCTCTACGACAACGTACCTGGAGGAGCAGGCCTTGTCGCTCGGCTTGAGGAAGAGGAAGTGCTTAAGGCTTGTCTGGAGGCTGCGAGGAAGAGAGTCAGCGGCAACTGCGGATGCGGTGAAAACACAAGTTGTTACGGGTGTCTGAGAAGCTACAGAAACCAATTTGCTCATCGATACCTCAAGCGAGGACCCGTGATGTATTACTTGGAAACATTCCTCTCAAAATGGGAGTAACTCGAGTGACTCCAAGTTAAGCGGATGGCCAACAACTCGCCGGCGCCAACGCCACTCTCGGCGACGTGGCTCAGCTCGGCGCCGTCCGGCGGCCGCTGCCAGCCGGTTGATGTCGGATCTGACGGAGAACAGCGCATGAAACATAAACTCAAGGGTGCGAGCCGAGACGACTGCTTGGCACGCTTATCAGCCGACGCACGAGTGGTGCTCGAAGAGCTGCGAGGAACGATCGTAGCTGCGGCCCCGGTGTAGAAGACTACATCAGCTATCAACTCCTCGCATTTCGGCTCGATGGGAAGGCGCTGCCGCTCTACGGAGCGACCGCTGATCACCGTGAGGGTGTCTCCAGGACCTGTGCGGTGACGCGGCCGGTATTAAACCCAGTCTTCACGTTCGAAGTCAGGGTCGCCGCCGACGCCGTAACGGAAGCAATACCGACCCTCCTTGTCAAGCATGACATGAACGGACGGTGCGATTGGCTGCTGTGGTTCGGGCAGTCACATTGGAGCAGGCGGTCGGATTCATGCAGGACGTGAGCGTTGTCGTGACGTCCGAATGCCGTGCGTGCTCGCCTCAAGAATGTCTATTAACTCCTGACCGGTCGTCACAGGAACACGGATTCCTCCAGGCGACCTGCATCCGGCAGGGGAGAGAGGAATGCTCGGTGGTCGTCCTGTTTCCTCTTTCTGGCGTAGTTAGAGATAGCCCACCAATCCTCGCGACGAGAACGATGAAATGCACGCTGGTTATGTTCTTGCATGTCAACCTGATTTTGTCGCTTGCGTGCCTGCATCAGCGCCAACGACAACACCCACGTGCAGCGTCACACTGATGCCTACAGCCAAGCGCACGCCAACAAACACCGCCGTGCAGACAAGCACCGCTAAGCTAACCGTCACGCCCACGACCGCCCCCACAGCCACGTCGACGCCCATCCCCAGCGCGGACGGTATTGCTCAATGTCAATGGATAAAGGACATGATGGATAGATATCATAAAACGTTTTATGTATATGCGGATTGGTTCTGGTGGAAATCACTTTCCTGCAAGGGCAAAGATGTGGGATTATGGTTCACCTGATACTATGGAAACGGACCGAGGCTTCACAGAAGCTCCACAGCTACACCAAAAGAGCACACCCTACATAAAGGCTACATTCAAAACCCGAATTCTTTGGAAGCAGTTAGGGTGGATTTTATTTTATAAGCGGAGCTTTGCCCCTGATCCAAAGAGTTTCAACAGAACTGGGGAGATTACTATCGAAACAACCGTTCGGGAAGCAGAAAAAGGTCAGATGAGGGTAGGGAAGTGTACAAAACAGATTTTGTATTGAATTTTGCTTTCGCACGGGAGAGATAGTCCTTTTTACATCCTGACTTGGGTCCGAAGACGTGATGAGGTAGAGGAGGTAAACCACGGGGAACTTGCCTATTCTGTGTTCTGGTTTTTATCTCTGAGGTGCAGTCGACGACCGCGGGTCAGGTTTAGTTTCTTATGGCCACAACGAAGCAGATTTTTTTGCCTGAAGGTTGTTCTCCACTGTGACAGTGATTTTCTGTCGGTACTTAACAGGATTTACCGTCCGTACTACGGACAGGAATTCAGTCGGAGGGGAGTGATATTTCCAGCGGGACTATCTCAACAGGAGTAATTCAGACAGGGGATTATAAACCGGGACAGAATGTGGACGGGCAGACAGGGTAGGCACTTTTTTCTCAAAACTTTGATAGATTTAAAGAATTCTTTCCCGACAGGGGAAGGTGTTTTAGGGTTCCTTTATCCAGGGAGAGTAAGTTTCTTAAGGAGGGTATGGTACTTAGAGTTTCCATTTTTTTGCCAACACAATATATATCTGCCAAAGCTGTTCCATGAGCATAAAAAAAGACCCAGTCCATTGATGGAGGGGCCTTTTTTTAAAATTTAAAAACGAACTGTATCGATCTTTCGTTAATCTACCCTGCTTCCTCCCCTGAGAGAGGGGTTCAGTATAGCCCTATCCAGTTGCTTACTGCTCATGGAAAGTATCTTCGATGGTCTTAAACCTTGTTATCCCTCGCTTAACTGGTTTTCTTTTCCGAAATCTTCTTAACCTGAATAGCCTGAAAGCCTTCTTTATCCACTCACTATCAGG
>Ga0209225_1000316_pt1 | contig 57963 bp, 56 predicted proteins | sample WasSprMetagenome_FD_184732 | JGI IMG/M metagenome (GOLD analysis project Ga0209225, IMG submission 184732) | Sulfidic aquatic microbial communities from Washburn Spring, Yellowstone National Park, USA - WS (SPAdes) (version 3) | ecosystem: Environmental > Aquatic > Thermal springs > Hot (42-90C)... | reverse complement strand
GAAGTCTTATTCCTCTTGAATACCTCATCTCTTCACAAAATCCAAAAGAGGCTGAAGACTAGAATAAGACAACATAGAAGCACAAAAATACAAGCTAAAAAGACAAAAACATTAAACAACTTACTCAAATCTTATCATAACATCATCTAGAATGCAATTGGTAAGCTATGTTCTTCTTTTACAACTTTTAGCACAGTATGAGCTTCACTAGAGATTACTTCCTTAATCGCCCTTATTTCTTTAACCAGTTTATCCCTCAGTTCAGCCAGATTTTTCGCCTTAACCTTCAGGAGTATATCACAATGCCCATGTATCTCATGTACTTCCAATACCCCATCTATCCTGCTCAACGCTATAACCGCTTCATCTGCAGTCCCAGGCTTAACCTTAATTTCGATAAAAGATGTTATCTTGTAGCCCAACTTTTCATCGTCGATTATGGTCTCAAAGCCTTTTATAATACCTTCCTCGATCATCTTCTTAACTCTAGCATGGATAGTGGCATCTGCAACCCCAAGTTTCCTTGCTATCTCTAGAAACGGTTTTCTAGCATCAAACCTTAAGGCACTGAGTATTTTTAAGTTTAGTTCATCCATATGTAAATCCTTGGATGCAGTTGTAGATAAGAATTTCGTTTTTAATGAATGCTTAGACCAAGAATTTCTCGGAAAATCAAAAGGCTTTTAAAGGATCGCTTACCTTGTTTTTGCTGATGGAGGTGAGGGACGTGTCACAAGAGTTTAAGTGCTCTGTATGTGGTCAAACCTTCAAGAATAAGAAAGAACTGGACAAGCATACTAAGAAAGCCCATCCTCCTGAGAAAAAGTAGCATGCATACAAAGTTATCTCTAAGTCATCTAAACACTCTTTTTATTCGTTAACTCAAATTTTTATGAGATAATAGCTTCGGCGCATTAAACTTTTTATTCTTATATCCCCTTTCATATCATTATTAAACTGCATAATAAGTAAGAATTTAGCTAAAAAATAACTTTAAGAAAGTAAAGACTTTCTTTTACTGGAGGATCAAATTATTTGTCAAAGATTAATTCTTACGATGTTGGAAGCATGCCCTTCATTGGAGAATTTGATAAATTCTCAAAAGGAGCGATGAACTTCAACTCGATTCTTTCTCTTCTCCATGATATGGACCATCCTTTATACGAGTCCATAAGGTATTTTGAAGAGAAAGTCATTAATGGATTCTTGGACAAGCTTAAGGCCGGAATAAACGTTCCAAACTATCCACAATTTAGAGATATGAATTCTATGTTTTTAGACTCGATTGAAGGAATAGAAAAGAGTGGGAGCAATTACTTAATCATTAAAAGTTTATCGATAAAACCTGAAATGGCAAAAATACCCGAGGTTCAAGCAATTAAAAGAAACTCAAGGAGAATTTATGAAAAATTAGGCGACTCTTTTAAAATAAAGATATGCATAACTGGTCCATACACTTTATCGTCTCTCTTCTTGAATAGGAGAAGTGGCATATTTAACGAGTTAAGTAAAGTCCTCTCAAAATTTGTTTCAAACAATATTCATAAAAACAGGTATTCAGAGGTAGAATTGGTTGCGATTGATGAACCAGTCTTTGGTTTTTTAAGTGACCCTCTTATTGATTATGGTTCTGAAGGAAGGGAAGAATTACTTAAGGCTTGGGAAAGTATTTTTCATAATGTAACCTCGAGAGGAGTATATTCATGCATTCACCTTCATAATACAGCAGACGAGTTGTTTTGGGATGTAAATTCACTGAATATAATTGAATCACATGCAGAGGATCTTATCTACGAATCTAAAAAGACAAAGCAGCTTCTTGAGGAGAAAGATAAATTTCTAAAAGCAAGCATATGCATAACAGATTTTGATAAGCTCATCAGAGATAAAATCTTAGCAGAATCCACAGAGATAAATGAAGCGACTCTAATGCAAAGGGTTGAGAAGGTTTGGACTGGAATAAAGCGAGGTATAATCGATTCAAAGGTCTTTCTTGAATCTATTGAAATCATGAGAAAAAGGCTGAAAAAGATAGTAGACAGCTATGATGTTGAGAGAGTTCCATATGCCGGTCCCGAATGTGGAATGAAAGGCTTTCCAAATTATGAGTCTGCGTTAGAGTATCTTAAAAGAGTATCATATGTTACCAAAGATTTTTCTCAAAAGTGAATTCGCAGTATGAGTTTATTGCTATATAATATTTGCTTATATGGTTTAACCCTGATATGGAAACCTGAAACTGCATTTAAGTGAATAAAGAATTTAGCTTAATCCTTGGAGAAGATACTTAAAGACTTAATTAGTAAAGATTTTATTTACACAGTATAATAGGCAATGAGGACATGAGCGATAAGCGGACATTAAGCTTAACAGATGATTTACGCAGTCATTCTGGTGTATTTCATTCTAAGCTTAAAGAATCAATAAGGATGGCGGAAAATCTTGGTAAAAACTGTATTTTGGGAGCCACAATCCCATGTTAAACATGAAGAAAAATTTTGGCTTGACTTTATTGTTAGCAATCAAAGATTTGGACAACAGAGGGAGGATTTGTTAGAATGTTGATAAAACAAGAAGAAATCACAATTGAAAGATTTAAGCAACTCTTTTTTAAGATCATTGAGATAAAAGAGAAAGCTGGAATTACAGCAGTATTGAATAATCCACCAGATTTATTTGAGAGAGCAAAACTTTATGGTATAAGATTTAAGAATAATTCTTGGGGCTGGGCTTCAAATATTTGGCATAGATCTGCTGCTGGAAGTGTGGTAATCGAAAGAGATGAAGATTTAAGACCTGAACATAAATTTTTGATGATGAGGGTACTTGAGCATGTTTTAGCTCAAGGCCCTCTAATTCAGGTTGACTGTTACTTAGGATCGAAAAATTCTCCTGTCAAAATGCATGCTCGATTGTATTGTGATCCCCAATTCCCAGATATTGCCTATAGATGGTCCCGAATAAACTTTCCAGCTCCCTCAGAAGAAGAACCTGATGTAATGCTCATCGATATTCCTCACTATCTAGGAAATCCAAACATACCTGGAACAAACCAAATGCTTCGAGTAATTCGTTTTCCTTTTCATAATTATACTATTGTAACCTGTAGTTCATATCAAGGAGAGGTAAAGAAAGGGTTTTTGTCACACTGGATTTATTTTGTCTACAAAAAAGGTGGGTGTGGTGAACATGCATCTCTTAAAGAGTTTACTGTAAAAACGGTTGATGGTAAGTCAAAAAGAATTGTGATGTGCGTTTGGGGGTTAACTGGTACTGGAAAATCAACACATGGTATGTATGTCTTTGGTGAGCACAATAAGCATTTGTTTGTTCAGCAATTTGGAATAGATCCGACTGAATATGTATCAGACCAAGTAATAAGAAATGATGACATCGTGGCAATATTTGAGGATCGAGTATATGGCTCAGAAAAGGGCTCTTGGACCAAAACTGAAGACGTAAATGAACTTCAGCTTCCTGTTTGGCGCGCTGCAATGTCACCTAACGCTTTGCATGAAAATACAGAATTTGGACCTGATGGAAATCCAAGCTTGGAAGGAAAACTTTTCCAGTATTATGGGGCACAAAATCGAAATGCTAGGAGCGTATTCAATTTAGAAGATACTGGTTATTTTGATGGCCAAATAGATTCAAGTGGCCCATTAAATATGGCAGTTTTTATAAGTCCAGGAAATTTTTGTGACTATGCTTGGGTTAAGATAGAAGATTTGGCTTTTGCCGCTAAAGTGTTGGCAGATGGTAGAACCGTTGGCCATCCTGCCCAGTCTCTGGCTGTAGTTGGTAAAGAATTATACGAATCTAGATATTGTTTACCTTTTACTATTGGCATTGGTAACGCTGCGCATGTGGTTAGATTCTATAATATATTGAAGAAGAGAAAAGAGAAAGGTAGTCCGATTGATCTATACTTGCTAACTACTGTTGGTAAAATAGGTGCAGAATATGAGTGGGTCGAAGAAAAACTTGGTGATAAGAGTTACATGATGCCTAAATCAAAACTTAAAACAGGATCTAATGGTATTCCTAAGCCTGTTGGTGGTACGAGCCCAACAATAGAAGAAACAGAGTTATTCCTACTTCAAGCTGCTAGGGGGGCTGTTGAATATGAGCCTCATCCTATATGGGATGGAAAAGTGCTTGTATCGACTAAAGTTGAAGGTATTCCAAAAGAGAGGCTTAGAGATCTGAATCCTTTCACTTACCGTACCATGGAAGAAATGAAAGAGCTCATAAAAGCTCAAATAATTAAAAGTAAATACTACCTGAGTATTCAGTGCCCTGGCTTACCAGAAGAAATTCTCAATGCAATGGATTTTTGAAGAATTTAAGGAGAACGTTGGACAAATGTCTCACATTCTTCCTATAATAGTCCTCCCAATTTCCAATCTTATAGTGAACTCATATCAAGAGCACATTTTTCTTCAGCATGCTATGATAAGTACGGGTTTAGAACCTTTTGATCCTTAGTCTAGCCTAGTTATATTAATTATTAAGGTGTTCCTCTTAATTTTAATCCGTGTATTAAGTTTCATTTTTAAACTTGAAGGCTATATGTTATGGAGTTGAACCTTTTATATTTGGCTGATTTCTCCTATACTTTATTTACTGCCTTCTATTGAGTAATGTTTTAAATATATAAGTCAGAAAGCGTTGTATAAAGCTAAAGAGTCTGAAGCATTCTTCTATTCATATAATCGTCTCGCTTTTATAGAGATCTAATAACTGGCATGATCATAGGTTTGAAAAGGACTAAAATAATAACTAACCAAACATTATTATCTTAGAATGTAGATAATGATGGTAAGCTTTGAATATGGGAATAAGGGTAAAGCCGAAGACACCTACCGATCTGCTCTTTGAAGAAATCAAGGTTAATAGGAACAATGCACCTCGCTATATTTTAAATGGGCTGGAGGTTGATATTTGGGACGAGCCATACATATCTTTTCACTCAAAATCCCCAGTAGACTATATCAGGGATAAGATATTAGAATTTGAAAAGAAAGGCGAAGATCCTTTTCCAGATGTAATCGGTAAGAAAAGAGAAAAAGAACTGATAAAGAGTGCTTTGCTTTCTGGCTCTTCAATACTATTTAAGGGGAAAAAAGGTTATGGTAAGACGACTTTTTCAAAATCCATAGCAAAGCTTCTTCCAGATAAAATACTAGCTATAAAAGACTGTAAGATTCATGATGATCCCACATATCCTTCTTGCTTCTCTTGCAAGGAAAAGATCATTGAGCATGATAAGGTTGGGATTACATGGGTTCCAAGGATATGGGTAAGAATTCCAGGAGATCCTATGCTCACTACAAGGCAGCTAATAGGTGGCATCTCTATTCAAAAGATTAGGGATGGTTACGATCTCGATCATCCAGAGGTATTCATACCTGGAAGGGCTCTTAAAGCCCATAGAGGAGTTGGATATTACGATGAGCTTGGAGCGATACCCTCATCTCTTCAAACATTACTTCATGAACTTTTTGAGGAAAAGCAAGTAACAACCACAGAAGGGGATATAGTTCCATTCAGGCTTGATACAGTTATATTGGCTGCAACAAATCCTGCAAACTATAGAGGCACAAGCCCCATAAAAGAACCACTCTTAGACAGAATGGAAGAAATAGAGATAGGCCCCCCTGAAACCTTAGAAGAAGAAATAGAAATAGGAAAAAGAAACATGTATTTGGTAAAAGTGAAAGGATTAGAGCCAGGCATTCCCGATTGGCATCTAAGAATACTGGCTAAAATCGTTAGATACGCTAGAGATAAGGAGATGCGTGATATAGCAAGTAAGATAGATACAGAACCATCTTGCAGAGCTACAATAAAGCTCTTCGATCATATAAAATCCGTAGCCATTAGGAATGGGAGAGAGATTCCTTTGCTATCAGATTATGGAGATTCTTACGATACCGTAAAGCTGGCACTTAGGGGCAGAATTGAGCTTGTATATGGTGTGAAGGAGACAAAAGAAGAAATAATAAGAAGGCTTGTCGAGTTATCTTTGAATGATGTTTGCAGAGATGTTTACCAAAAAATTCCAGAAGATAGGTTTGAGGAATTTTATGAGGAATTAAGAAAGATTGGAGAGCCGTTGAATGGGCAAAGCTACTTAAAAATAGATCAAAATTTAGTCCCAAAATTAAGAACGAATAAAGAGGTCAGTTCAGTCGTAGAAAGGCTCTTAGAAAACAAAAAGCATAGTGATGAGCTCTATCTCTCTGCTTTTGAAATCATCTTAGAATCTATGGCTAGGTGTATGAACACCCCTGAAAGAAAATATGTTGAAAGAAAAGATCATGGTTACATTATAAGTGACCTAATATGAAGCCAAAATGTAAAATATGTGGGAAAGATGATAAAGGACTTTCATCCATTCTTGGAAAGGACTTTGTAGACGATCTAGTTTATGGTCTGTTCAATCCTGAGAGTTTACCCTCCGAAGAAGAACAGAAAATAGACATAGAAAATCTCATTCAGAATCACTTGAGTGAAACAGAAGAGGGTAGTGAAGAGCATGATGATTATTTAATAAGCTTAACAAGCCGTTGCTTAGAGGATTATTATAAAAAAGTCATAAGACTGAAGAGGGCAAAAGAGAAGGCATGGAAAGATATAGTCGAAAAGTTAGAAAAAGGAGAGCTGAAACCCTCCAATCTACCTTTAAAGCAAATGATAGAAATACTCCCAGAGATATTGGCAGAAGAGCTTAGAAAGGAGAATTTACTCGAACTAGTATCAGAGAGGCATCCTTTTAGTGGCCTTTATGATCGCTATTATGTGTTCACTCCAGAAGGTCAGAAGATAATAGCCCAAAAAGTGCTCGAAGAAGCCTTTATGAATCTAGAGAAATATGGTATAGGTCTTCATGAGATAAATGAAACAGGAACTGGCACCTATCCATCCTACATAATACGAGAGTATGATGAATTTCTGCATTCTTATGATAATTTGGACATTCAAGAGACATTAGTCTCAACAGCTTCTAGGGATCCAGTGAACATGAAAATTCTTGAGAGTGACCTTAGAGCCAGAATTCCTCTGCATAAAGCCAAGTCATCAAACGCTATTTTAATAGATAAGTCAAGCTCAATGTATGGGCGTAAGATCAAAGGTGCTATAATGGCAGGATTAGGACTAAAAGAGCTTTTAGAGATGAATTATAAAGAAGATGCTCTTCACATAATTGCTTTTGATTATAAGCCTTATTTAATATCCCCTAACGAGATTATACAGTTAAGGGCCAATGGCTCAACAGATATTGGGTATGCATTAGATTTTGCTAGGAAGATTTTGGCAAAAGAGGATGGTAACAAAAACATCTTCCTAATAACAGACAGCGAACCAACGATCTCTTACTATCCATGGCAAACACCACTACAAAGTGCTTTGAGGGCTTCTTATTTAGCTGGGAGAGAGGGCATAAGGATGAACATAATGATGTTAGATAATAATCTTAGATTAAGAGATATATGTGATGAGATGGCAAGGATGAATGGGAATTCCACTGTTACTTTTATCGATGATCCATTGAACCTTAAAGAGTTTGTTATAAAGTCTTTTATAGATCATAAGAGAAAATTAAGAATGTATTAGTGAAGGTGTCCTTAAGGCTAAAAGAGCTGATTGAATTTTATCATTCTGGCTCATTGATTATCACATTGTTTATGATAGCATGAGAGTTTGTGCAATTTCACTATGCACCTTACCAAAAAAAGGAAAAATGTACTATAATATATGACACGTATTGTGCTAATAGACAAAATATCTTAAAGAATAATTGAATCAAGTCACTTTGCTTCCTGCACTAACTTGCTTATCAGGTTGAAGAATCGAAACATTAGGACCATCAAGGGCAGCGAGTATCATAACTTCGGATTCGACCCCAAAGACCTTTCTTGGCTTAAGGTTAGTGACTACAACTACAAGCTTAGATGATAATTGATCTGGCTTATAATTATCTCCTATGGCAGCCACAGAAGTTTTTATGGCTCCTCCTATGTCTATCATAAGTCTGATGAGCTTTTTAGAGCTAGGTATCGGTTGGGCATCTACTATCTTACCTATTCTTATGTCTATTCTAGAAAACTCTTCAAACGAAACTTTATCTTGATCCATCTTCCCTCTTTTTATTTAATACCGAACTTCTTAAAGAATTCTATCTCCAATTATAGTGTCTTTTTCCTGTTAATATTTTTCGCTATTGGACTTGCATTTATCAACCTATTTTTAATTACCGCCTTGTTTACAGATTCGCTTTTTATCCTTAAACCTAATAGTCTAGGGAGTTATTCTCGTTATTGTTCTTGGGAACAAAGTTGTTGCTCTTATATGCTTTAAACCACATACCCATCTAACAAGCCTTTCAATGCCAATGCCAAAGCCTGAATGAGGGGGTAAACCATATTTCCTAAGATCAAGATACCACGAAAAAGATTCTATAGGCAATTCTTGCTTTCTTACCCTTTCCAATAAAGTGTTGTAATCATGTATTCTTTGCCCCCCAGTCGCTATCTCACCATAGCCTTCAGGAGCCATAAGGTCTGAAGATAAGGTTAATCTCTCATCTTTAGGATCAGTCATATGATAAAAGCTTCTAGCACTTAATGGATAACCAGTTATGAAAAATGGTCCTTCAAAGCTCTTTGATAGAATATTCTCAGCCTCTGTAGGTATATCATCTCCCCATTCAAATTCTATTCCTTTACTCATGGCAATCTCTCTAGCCTCGTCGTAAGTTATCCTCGGAAAAGGAGGATTTGGTGGCGAGAACTTTCTTCCTATAGTGTTTAGCTCTTCAGAGCATTTTTCAACTATGCTATTAGTTACATAAGATACTAAATCTTCCTCAAGCTTCATTATATCTTCATGAGTGGCGAAGGCTTGCTCTGCTTCCAGCATCCAAAACTCCGTCAGATGCTTTGCTGTCTTAGACTTTTCTGCTCTAAAGGCAGGCTGTAGCACAAATACCTTCTCAAAAGCGCATATGGCAGCCTCTTCATAGAGTTGGGCACTTTGGGTGAGAAAAGCAATTTTGCCAAAATAATCCAAATCGAACAAAGTTGCCCCTCCTTCACAAGCTGATTGAACTAATGTTGGTGCATTTATCAAAAAGAAGCCATGCTTTCTAAAGAATTCTAAAGACGAATAGATCAACTCAGACCTTATCTTTAGTATTGATATGGCTTTTCTCCCTCTTATGGATAGATGCCTATTATCATAAAGAAAGGATGATGATTTTATGGCACTCTTAGTTATGGGCCACTTTTCTGCTAACGCTATTATCTGAAATTCCTTTACGGATAATTCTTTGCCTCCAGGAGCTCTCTCATCATCTTTTACTGATCCCCCTACCATCACAGCAGACTCTAAGCTAACCCTTTTCATAGTATCAAGAGTGTTTTCATCAGTAACTCCTTTCTTTCCAGCCACTTGAATGAATCCACTGCCATCTCTAATTAAACAGAATACTATGTTACCTATAGTTCTCTTTGATGCTACCCATCCCAATAGCCTAACATACTCTCCTTCTCTAGATTTTAGAACCTTTGATGCGCTATGAGTCCTAACTCTTAACCAATCTTTCTCTTCAACAACCTTGCTCAATAATAGGAAATTAGCATAAAGCATTTTAAAAATTTGATGATATTAATTATTGAATGGTCTTAGGATGACATGGCTTAAAAATATTTCAAGCTAATCTTGACCATCTTAATCATAGAATTAAAGGTATTTTCTCAAGGTAATAGATGAGTTAGATAAGCTTGAGATAGTTTTGTCTTATTGTTGAGCGATGTATTGTGTTATCTTAACATCATCATTAAATTTAGTAAGAACATCCCAATAGAATATAAATTAATTAAGCATATATTTATTAAACGGTAAATGCTTTGGGCAGAAAGGAATATAAACTCCAATCAAAGTTAACCCTTTTTGATGTAACAAATCTTGTAGTAGGATCAATAATAGGCGCAGACATTTATGTCGCTTCATCCTTTGGAGCAGGGTATCTTGGCCCCCTCTCGCTTCTTGCATGGGTTGTAGCTGGAATTATAGCCATAGTAATTGCTTTATGTTTTACTCAATGCGCTGCTTTACTCCCTAAAGTTGGAGGACCCTATGCATATACTAAAGAAGCATGGGGAACCTTCGCAGGATTTATTTTTGGCTGGTCTCTCTGGCTTGCTGAATGGGTATCCTTAGCAGTTTTTCCAGTGGCCTTTACTCAATATTTGATGTTCTTTTTTCCTAATCTTGGATTGATCGATCAAACCATCGCCAAAGGGCTATTTGTATCCTTCCTTATGGTGACAAATATCGTTGGAGTCAAGGCTGCAGGAAGAACGAATGACATTCTCACTATAGTAAAACTTGCTCCTTTGATTCTCTTTTCTATATTCGGTTTACTTTACATGATTTTACATCCTGCTGTAGTTATAACCAATTTATCACCTTTTTCTCCATTAGGATTTTCAAATTTTGGTAATGCGCTCGTCTTAATATTTTGGGCGTATGCAGGCTTTGAGATTTCAACAATTCCAGCAGAGGAAATAAAAGATCCAAGTAGAACGATCCCTAAGGCTATAATACTTGGAATCTCAATCGTAATCGTTTTTTATTTAACAACAAACATCATACTTTTTGGGGTAAGGTCATGGACTCAGTTGGCTTTGGATACCACACCCATAGCCTTAGCGACTAATTCAATACTAAATACAGATCCTACATTAGCACTAATAGGTGGATCAATAGTAGGAATGGGTGCCTTAATTTCCATTGCTGGTTCTGACGAATCAGGAATGCTGGGCACTTCAAGACTTGGATATGCCCTCGCTGTCGATGGTCTTTTTCCACGAGTCTTTGCTAAACTTCATCCAAGATTCAAGACTCCTTATTTAGGAATTATGATTCAAGCTTTAACGGCATTAATGGCTTCGATCGTCGGTAATTTAAGTATGCTCGTAGCTACTTCTGTTTTCTTACTTGCAATTGTATATGTAGCAACATGTTCATCAATCTTCTTTTTACGCAGAAAAGGCCTAGTGCCTGGATTTAACCTTAGAGGATGGTCAATTATTGCAATACTAGGAGTAATCTTCTCCCTTTACTTAATCACACAGTGCACAATCAATCAAATTACAGTAGGATTAATCCTGCTTCTAATCGGGGTGCCAATCTATATCAAATATTCTCCAAAGAAGGAAATTACAGAACTTAGAAGAGCATTACTCTCTAGAGAATCTATCTTAGAGAGAATACATATGCAAGAGCAGAGGTTTTTGGCCCATATAATATATCATATAAAAAGAGCGTATAGAAGAATTGTTCATAGCAAATGAATAGAATCTTCGCGATAGTATAGTTCTTAAACTGCCAATTCGTATCATGCATGATAGACTGATGCAAAGATTTAGAGGTATGAAGACCGATGAAATGCTAAAAGCGATAGACAAAATAGAGAAAAGGATAAGCTTCAACTTATCTAATGTTCAAAAGATTTTATTGACCACCGATGGCTCGATCACAAGGATTTTGGAAGTATTGACTAAGAAGCCTGTTGTGATAGAAACAAAAGTTAAAACAATCATAAAGGCTGACAAAGGTCTGGCTAGAGCATTAAAGATAAAACCTGATGAAACTGTGAATTTTAGAGTCGTTCATTTAAAGAACCCTGATGATAAAACGTTGATATTTGCAAAATCATGGACCCCTATAAGAGGATTAAATAATGCTTTAAAAAGAGATTTAACTTCAGTAGATATACCTATTGGTAAAATTCTTATTAAACATAAAATTGAGACGAGGAGAGAGATAACATCTATTGAGACTATTAATGCTGATGATGAGATGGTTAAGGCTTTTAATGTTAGATTAGGAGATTTGATGCTATCAAGATACTATAACATAATACATGAGGCTAAGATACTGATAAGGATAAATGAGATATTTCCTATATCGAGCTTCCTTTGAATGGCGGAATATTGGTATGATGAATTACTAAGGATCAATAACTTGAATGGGGAATAAAGAGATCTATGAAGAAGGTCGCATAATCAAAAAATAAATTCGTCTTTTGAAGAATTTGTGCTAAAAGAAACTAGCTTTACTTAATCTTAGATAGAGCTCCCGTTATTCTGGCTAGATCATCACTTACATTATCTAATCTTTATCCTTATGAAGCCTATTAAATGATTTATCTGCTCTTCTTTACCTTCTCCATTATATCCATATATAGAAGAATCAAATTTACTATTTTTGCTTGTTTATCTAAATCTTCCTCTTTGCTCAAGGCATCATATAATCTTTGAATCTTACTTAACGCTAAATCTCCTAAATTTGTTGTCAATTCACTCATGTTAGCAACTTCTATGGAGCTTATGTCTGATAGATCATCACAGTTTATGCATAGAGTTCTGTTTTTGTATTTGACTTGAAGTCCTCCACACTTTGGACATGCTTCCTTTAATAGAGTTGCCCCTCTTCTTATGAGTTCTGTAGCATTGCTGATCTTTCCCCTCTTATCTTCAGTCAAGTCTGCTTATTATTTAGAAGAGATGATATGTAAACTTTAGTCTTTTATATGAGGATATTATCCATAACTCTTATTTATTTAGGCTAATGATCATCATAAGAACTTAGGGGGAGAGTTATGAGCTCGAAAAGGCAAAAGGAAAATGAGGAGAAGATTGCAAAGGCCATAAGTACACTACAAACAGTGGTAGATAGCACTATTACTCCAAGAAACATAAGAAAAGTAGTTAAAGATGCCATACTCATGCTTAACGATACAAAGTTAAGCATAGGCGTTAGAGTTGCCAATGCTATAAGCGTCCTTGATGAAATCTCTCAAGACCCTAATATGCCATCTTTTTCTCGTGTAACTATCTGGTCAGCTTTAAGCACTTTAGAAAGTATAAGAGAATGATTTAGAGAAATGTTTTCTAAGGAAATTGAACTAAAGCTAAGTAGTGATTATTTGAATGAAGGCTACATGTGCAAAGGTTTTCAAATATTATTCGAGAAAGGGTAAAATGGTATGCAGTGTGAAGTATGTGGAAATTCTATAACTGGTAAAATTTTCCTCATCCAAATCGAAGGTGCAGTTTTCAGAGTCTGTAGCTCATGCTCAAAGCTCGGGTCACCGGTTCGTGAGAAGAAAGATGTAAAGCCAGCTATTCAGATGCCCAGACCTTCTAACCAATTATTAAAAGAACCTGAATTAGAGTTAAGATACGATTATAACAAAATAATAAAGCAGGGAAGGGAGAAGCTAGGCTTGTCACAAGAGCAACTTGGGCGCAAGATAAACGAAAAACCATCTGTAATAAAACTCTTGGAGAGTGGGAAGCTCAAGCCAGATGATCTTTTGGCAAAAAAGATAGAGCATGCCTTAAAGATAAAACTCCTTATTCCTCCTGAAAGTGAAGAATAGTTCTAAAATAGTTTCAAAAAATACAATTGGCTTTGAACCCGACAGAGAAATTCTTGATGACTATTGACTACCTATTTGGCGAGGGTATAAGCCAGATCATCCCTCTGGATAAATTAAATTTTACATTCTCTAAAAGGACTGGCAAGATAAAGAGTGTATTATTAGATGATAAGTTAATAGCGACTTTCCGTCCTGATGGGGGCATCGCTTTAACGATTCATGGAGCAGAATTATTGTTAAAGCATCCCAAATTCATTGAAAATTGTATAATCGTAAAGGATGAGGCAAAGGATTTCATAGCGATGGGAAAATCAGTATTTGTAAAATATGTGATGAAATGTGGGGATAGGATAAGGCCTAAGTCTGAGGTTGTTGTTCTTGATAATAAAGGCAATGTTATAGCTATTGGCAAAGCTTTACTATCAGCGAAGATGATGAAGTATTTTAAATCAGGAGTTGCAGTAAAGGTTAGAAAAGGCATAAAAACTTATAATTTATAGTCTAATTTGGTGAATGAGATGAGGATCAGTGATAGGCAAGCTAGAAGGATGCTGGAGAGAATGGGTGTTGATATAGAGCCTTTACCAGATGTAAAGGAAGTAATCATAAAGACAAATAGTAAGGATATAATAATAAAAAATCCTGATGTATCTGAGATGAAGGCTAAAGGAATGAGAATCTTTCAAGTTATGGGGGAAGCTATTGAAGAAAGGGTCACAGAAGCTCCTAAGTTCAGTGAGGAAGATGTTCTTTTGGTTGCTCAGCAGGCTAATGTATCAAAAGAGGTTGCAGCAAAGGCTTTAGAAGAATCGAATGGAGATTTAGCAAAGGCAATACTGAAGTTAACAACTTAAAGTCTTGGCAATAATCCCTTCTATGCTATCTTTATTTGTTAATCTCATTTGTTAACGTTACCTTCAATTACCAGAGTAAACATTAATATTTGTAAAAACATCTTTTTTATGGGCCTCGGTAGCTCAGCCTGGTAGAGCCAGCCAATGGCCTTGAGAGCGTTGCCTTGGTATCTTTAACAAATAGGCAGAGGTCGCGGGTTCGAAGCCCGCCCGAGGCTCTGAACCAAAAGTATAAAAGCGCTGAGGGCAAAAACAGGCTCAAGGTGAGTTGTTTTAGTCGTGGTCACTACTATTCCGGTTTAGGTAGGTACCGCCTTTTAAGAGCTAAGCCTGAAACTCCATTATGGGTTAACATGGGAACCGTTAACAACTACGAAGCCATGAGCCATCCAGCTAAAGAGGCTGAGTTGAAGAAGCGTGTTTCGCCACATAAATTCTGATAGCCAATATCTTCTAGCGGGTAAGCTTGCAGAAGCTCAGATGAATCAAATATTTGGGTGGAAGCAGAGTTCAGAAATACTAAGCATATACGTGCACCTTTCAGGAAAGGATGTGGGCGATGCCATTTTGGCGTTTATCGACTTTAGAAGCAAAGCAACAAACGCTTATGACATTAGGTTCTAAATGGAAGAAGCAAGAACCGCAGCAGACAACGTGATGGACATTTTAATGAAAGATGAAGAGTTCATGAAAATGCCTCTGCACTCTCATTAACTTCTTTGCATCAAATTTGCAAAAAAGGTTGATATATATCAAAATTTGAACTATTGTATTCGAGGCGCGAGCCTAACCACTATTCAGAAAACGCCTTCCATAAAAGACGGAAAAAGGTAAATAACTAATTTGATATAAAAATATGAGACTACGTTTAGAATAGTTGATGCTAAAATTATGGCCAACGATAGCGTTTGTGGATTTCACATAAAACCGCTGGAGGCAAAGCTGAGGTATTCGAAGCCGCGGCTGGCTTTGTCTTCTTTATCGTTTCATGGAATGTCACATTGAGATGCAACCTTAAGTGTCCCCATTGCTACATAAACGCTAAAGAAAAGCTGCCAGAGGAGCTCTCCACAAAAGAAGCGAAAATGCTTATTGACCAGATAGCCGAGGTAAGCCGCCCCCTGCTGATTCTAAGCGGCGGTGGACCTTTGTTGAGGCTTGACCTCTTTATCTTGTTAGGTATTTCCATGAAAGCACTATGCCGATTGTAGCGAGAACTGCTGCGGACGAGCCTAGATAAGTGAAGTCCCATATTAGAGCTGGGATGTCGAGTGGCAGTATTGTGAACCTTCTAATGGCGTCTGTTAAATATGTCAATGGGTTTACGTTGGCTATTGCTTGTATCCAGTCTGGCATAAGCCTTGTCGGGAAGAAGGTGTTACTTGCGAACATTAAAGGCATGGTTATTAGGCTTACAAACTGCATGGGTCTTTCCATCCTAGTGGACCTTATGGAGAAGGCTATAAAAATTGATGAGAGCCCAACGCCCAAAAGGAATATGGCAGCGTAAACGCCTAAAAGGTTAAGCAAAGTAAATGATGAACTTAACTGCAGTCCCAGCAGATAAGCCAGCGCCAAAATCACTGTTGCCTGGAACATTGCCCTAAGGGTTGCGTTGAGAATTTTTGCGAATATTATGGCCGCCCGCGAAACTGGAGTGCTTATCACTTTGTCCAAGAAGCCTAAACGTCGGTCCCAAACTATGGACATGCCGCTGAACATGGTCGTAGTCATAACGATCATTGAAACTATGCCAACGGCCATGAAACTGAAGTAGTCTGTTACGCCGAAAGCGTTCTGCATCATACTTGAACCCATGTCAGCGAATATTTGTGCAAGCATTGTGCCATTAAGTACTACACCTTGAAGCCCGGATGGATAAAGGATGATGTTGCCTGGAATTGGTATTTGTGGTGGAAGATTTATGTTGTTGGCTGAAAAAAGCTTGCCAATATCCATGGACTTGCCCAACAAACCCATCCATATGAGGGGCTGGAGGACAAACATTACGAGCATGACTGGGTCTTTAAGCCACTTTTTGAGTTCACGGTAGGTTAGAGCCCACAACCCCCTTGCAAGGCTTGGATGGCACTCGTTTGTAACATTTGTGGCTTTAGCCTGGCTTACAGTGTTCATCCTGCCCTAGCCCTCCTAAGGGTTATTCTCTGCATTCTAAACGCTTCCTTGGATTCCTCAATGTCACGGAGGGCTCTGCCAGTATACTCCAAATAAACCTCGTTTAGGGTTGGCTCAGTAAGCGAAAGCCTCGTCACCGTGTAGCCTCTCTTCCTCAAAGCCTCAATTATTAATGGGGCTGTTACCTCGCCGTTTTCAGCCTTTATCCTATAAGCGCCGTTCTCATTTCTTACATCCTTGACGTTCTCAACGCTTTTAATTACGCTGGTTACGTCGGCATTCTCCTTTATGGCTATGGTGATTATGTCTCCGCCTAAGCTGTCCTTAAGTTCGTTGGGCGAGCCAGTCAAAATTATTTTTCCATGGTCTATTATGGCTATGCGGTCGCATAGGGCGTCAGCCTCCTCCAAATAATGCGTAGTCATGAAAAGCGTCATGCCATACTCCTTCTTCAAACGCCTAATATACTCCCAAGTGGCAGTCCTTGTCTGAACATCCAAGCCCAAAGTCGGCTCGTCCAAGAAGAGCACTTTAGGCCTATTAATTAGTCCACATGCAAGCTCCAATCTGCGGCGCATTCCACCAGAATAGGTTTCAACTCGCTTGTCCTTAAACTCTGTTAGTTCCACAAGTTCCAGTAGTTCTAAGGCGCGTTTCTTAGCTATGTCATGGGGAATACCATACAAGTCTGCGCATAAAATTAAGTTCTCGTAACCCGTCAAGTCCTCATCAGCCGTGTACTCTTGAGGTACAACACCTATAACCTTTCTAACCTCATTTGCCTGCCTCGTGATGTCGTATCCAAGCACAAATGCTTTGCCCTCAGTTGGCTTCAAAACAGTTATTAGCATATTTATCGTTGTCGTTTTTCCAGCGCCGTTTGGACCTAGAAAACCAAAGATTTCGCCTTCTTTAACGCTGAAGTTCACATGGTCAACTGCCACAAGGCTTTTGTTAAAAACTTTTGTTAACCCTTCAGCCTTGATTACGTCGTTACTCATCGTGTTTAGCCTCCAATTTCTTATTTATTTCTTCAAGCTTGTTTGCAGCTTCATTTATAACCTTTAAAGTTTCCTCAAAAACTTGTTCTGAAAATTTTTCTTCCATACCGATGCCTAGGTTGATGAACGCTTTGAGAAGCCTCATGGACGATTTTCGTAACTCGCTGGCTTTTTCTAATGGGAGATTGCACCATGTTATACCGAAAAATGGTGGGGTGAAAAACTTTCCTCTGCCTCTAAGCTGCGCTCTAATTTTCCTTTGCTCTTCAAGAAGCTGTCTCCCCTTATCTGTGAGTGTGTAACGTTTTATTCCGCTTTCCTCAATAGGCAACTCTTTTATGCATTCATTATCTTGCAACCAAGCTAGTAATGGATAGACAGACCCTGGGCTTGGCTTCCAAAGCCCGTTTGTTTGCTTTTCCATTTCTTGTATTATCTCCAAGCCTGAAAAGGGCTTTTCGTTTAGAAGTTCCAGCACTCGATAACGTAAAAAACCTTTTGGAACAGCAGCCATATGCCTCATCCAGTATCTCAGTATAGGGGTGGAATTCATTTCATCAAACATGAGATCACCATTGATATCAAATTTGATACATCAACTTAAACCTTACGGTTAAAAGACAGTTTAATGAAATTTAATTAAAAATTCATATGTTAGATTTTCTTAGGAAAAAGATGGGGTACTCACTATTTCCCAATTGTTACGATGGTTAAATGAATAAGTAAAGGAATAAAGGGAAATGGAAGGCTTGTGAGGAAAGAGGATGTCTTGAAGTATTGCAATGGAAGGCCTACATTTGTCGTAGATGGAGCTCCTTGGCTTAGGGAGGTCCTCGAGGAGCTGGGATACAATGTAGAGTCCTTTCAGTGAAAGAAGCCTGATAAAGTCCATGTACTCGTCGCTCAAGCAATGGACGAAGGCATTCTTCAACAACATAACATTAACCCTCTCAATAAGAGAGGTTCAGGAGGTCAATGCTGTGCTTAAGTTGCCACCCTCCAGAAATAATATGTTAAATATTTATCTTAGAATTGCTTTAATGCTTAAGAACCTTTAAAGCAGGAGAGTATTGATTTGGAGGCTATTCCATGAAGGCTATGGTACTTTATAAACAAGCTCCTATAGAGTCAGAGCCACTAGCTTACTCTGACATTGACAAGCCTGAGTTACATGAAAGAGAGCTTTTACTTAAGGTTATTTGTTGTGGTATTTGCAGAACAGATCTTCATATTGTGGAAAGCGAGTTACCTCTACCAAATCTTCCTATTATACTAGGCCATCAAGTGGTAGCTATTGTGGATGAAGTAGGCAAAGATGTTAATGATATTAAAAAAAGTGAAAGGGTAGGGGTGCCTTGGCTCTACTGGAGTTGTGGTAAATGCAAGTACTGCGGAAGAGGCTTAGAAAACCTTTGTGATAATGCTCTTTTCACAGGATATAGCGTAAATGGGGGTTATGCAGAATACATGATTGCCAAAGAAGGCTTTATCTATAAAATACCAAAAAATTATGATGATTTACATGCTGCCCCTTTGCTATGTGGAGGAGCAGTAGGATATAGAGCTTTGAAGCTCACAAGGCTTTTGGAAAGAAGAGAAGGGAATCTAGGACTCTTCGGCTTTGGATCTTCAGCGCACATGATTGCTCAAGTAGCCTTGAACAAAGGTTTAGAAATTTATGTCTTCACAAGAGATAAGAAGAGGCAAGAGTATGCACTTTCTCTAGGTGCTAGATGGGCTGGAGCACCAACAGATGTGGCTCCAGTTAAGCTAGATGCAGCTATAGTCTTTGCCCCAGCAGGCTGGATAGTGATAGAGGCTCTTAAAAAATTGGAAAAAGGAGGAAGAGTCGTACTTGCTGACATATATATGACCCCTATTGAGCAACTAGACTATGGACATATCTGGCTTGAGAAGGAAATTAAGAGCGTAGCCAACGTAACTCCAGCAGATGTAAAAGAGTTCTTAAACGAAGCATTAAAAGCTCATGTTAAACCAGATGTAACAATATATATGCTAAAAGATGCCAATAAAGCATTAAATGACTTGAAGCAGGGAAAGATAACTGGCTCAGGCGTGCTGAAAATAGCTTGAGATAGCCCACAATTAAGCTTATTTGAGCCTTATCAGCTTTGTCTTGTTTTCTGATGCTTTAACTTCTATAACATCTTCTTCTCTTATTTTTATGCCCTTTTGGTTCCGAGTTATGCCATAAAGTCGAGCATCACCCTTCCTTACAAGCTTTATTCTAATCTCACTACCATATGGTACAGTGTATCTTAAGGGATGTTCATTAGTACCTTCTCTTATCGTATAAGTTGGAAGAATATGATATATGCCCACTTGATCCTTTTTGATCAGAGTATAAGAATCAACGTTAAGGCTTCGTCCATCCTTAATTCTATCGAGACTTGAAAAATAGCCTGTTGAACCTAAAGAAGTAGTTACAACAACCCCATTACCTATGGCAAAGTCTATGAAGCTAAAGCCTTTTCCTTCAACTTCCAATTTGTACCTTAAGCAGTTGCTATTTAAACCTCTCTCAAGATAAACATCAGTAAAAACATCTCCCAACTTCTTGCCATTTAAGAATACTGCAAGCCTATTATATTCAAAAATTTTATAATTTCCATTTTTTATGCGCTTTAGCGCAGTATCTAGTTCATCAAAATATGTTTCAGCCAAATAGGCTTTACTTTCTATTGGCTTTAATTTTCTTAAGCCGACAAAAAGAAGGGGAATCTTTCTAACCCTGCCATAGTAGCTGAATACACCATCGCCACCTATAACTATCCCAAAGTCAGGCCTTTTTGGGTCATAAGTAAGTCCTGCATTATTAATAACCCTCATGGCATCTTCTAAGCTAACTTTTGGCGTTATTGGGTCAAGTAGGATTATTGCTCTCATCAAATTACGAATTCAACTCTAGGGCTTAAATTTATCTTTAACTTTATTCCAATAGGAATAATTTTACCAAAAAACTATTTATAAAATGCCAATTAGGTTAGTTTTATGTCAGAAGAGCGTGGAGTAGAAAAACTAAGAACCTATGAAGATATAAATCAGAAGATAAAGAATGGCGATGCTATAGTATTGACTGCTGATGAGTTCATAAAGACTGTTGAAGAATCAGGGTTAGAAAAGGCTGCAAAAGAAGTGGATGTAGTAACTACAGGAACCTTTGGCGCTATGTGTAGTTCTGGTGCTTTTATAAACTTTGGTCATTCTGATCCTCCAATAAAGATGTTCAAGTGCTGGCTTAACGATGTTCCTGCCTATAAAGGGCTAGCAGCAGTAGATTGCTACATAGGCGCTACTGCCATGAGTGAAACAAAGGGCTTTGAGTATGGAGGCGGTCATGTTATAGAAGATTTAGTCTCTGGAAAAGAAATCGAATTAAGGGCTGAGGCTTATGGAACTGACTGCTATCCTAGAAGGTCGATAGAGACTACAATAAACATAAACGATATTAACCAAGCGATTCTGCTCAATCCGAGAAATGCTTATGAGAGATATAATGCAGCAACTAATAGCACAGATAAAATCCTCTACACTTATATGGGCACCCTTCTCCCTTATTATGGAAACATAACTTATTGCGGAGCTGGTCAATTAAGCCCGTTGTACAAGGATAAAGGCTTTGAGACTATCGGCATAGGAACTCGTATCTTCCTAGGAGGGGGCATTGGTTATATCATTGGAGAGGGAACTCAACATAACCCTCAGAATCAATTTGGCACTATAATGGTGAAAGGCGATCTTAAGCAGATGAGCCCTCGCTATCTAAGAGGTGCGAGTTATCACAAATACGGCACTACCCTCTATGTAGGCGTTGGGATCCCAATACCTATCATAAATGAGAAAGTGGCTGCATCAGCAGCATTAAAAGATGATGAAATCTTTACTAACATACTTGATTATGGTATACCATCAAGAAGCAGACCTATTGTTAAAAAGGTATCGTATGCTGAGCTAAAATCTGGTAAGGTACAAATTAATCAGAAGGAAATACCATCCTCTTCTTTATCAAGCTATAAAGTAGCAAATGAGATCGCTTTGACTCTTAAGAAGTGGATAGAAGAAGGAACCTTCTTCCTTAATAGGCCTGCAGAATTGATACCAAATTATAGAGAGTTCAAGCCTTTGGAAGTAAAGGGAAGAGAGCCGAAAGTAAGAGATATAATGACAAGAGAGATAATCGTTGGCAAACCGAACGATGACATAAAGGATGTAGCGAGAGTACTTATAGCGAAGGGTGTAGACCATTTACCCATAGTCGATAATGAAGGCAAGCTTATAGGAATAATTACATCTTGGGACTTAGCTAAAGCAATAGCTCAGGACAAAAGACAACTTCATGAAATAATGACATTAAAGGTCATATCTGCAAGAGAGGATGAAGCCATAGACACAGTGATAAGAAGGATGGAACAGCACAACATATCTGGAGTGCCCGTTGTAGACCAGTCTAATCATATAATCGGCATATTGACCACTGATGATATATCAAGAAAGCTGGTAAGGAGGGTTATTACATGAAACTAAAGCTCATATATTCTCGTGAAAATCTTGGAAAGCCCATTCTTTCAGAGGTAATATCAAAAACCAATTTACCAATAAATATCTTAGAGGCAAAGATAACTCTGAATACTGGAGAGATGCTCATCGATGTGCCAGCAGCAGGAGAAAAGCTGAAAGAAGTATCTAATCTTTTTCGAAAAGCAGGATTAATCGTAAAGGAGATAACTAGAACTATAGAAATAGATTATGAGAGATGCATATCTTGTGGAGCTTGTGTTTCGCCATGCCCTGTTAAAGCCATAACTCAAGACATGAATTGGGACTTAGTGTTTTATGAAGAGAAGTGTATCGGATGTGGTATCTGCGTTAATGCTTGCCCAGTTAGAGCCATTCGAATGCTGTAATCAAGACTAAAGAGAGGAAGATTATGAGCTCAAGAATGGTTTTTTCAAGAGGATTATACAGAAAGAGAATAGTGATAAAACAATCCAACTTACTATTGATCAGCGATACTCCCCAAGCCATATCTGTAGCATTGAACTCCATAATCCTCAATAGAAAATATTTAGAAAATTACATTAAAGACCATCCTGAGTACAGATTTTCTCTTGAGCCTATAGATGTTGAGGATGATGCTCCTAAAGTTGTGAAATTGGCAGCTTTTTCAGCAGAGTTGGCCAATGTTGGTCCTATGGCAGCTATTCCAGGAGCTTTGGCTGAGATGGCAGTTAAAGATATGGTTCATCAAGGCTCTTCAGTTAACTTGGTGGAGAATGGTGGAGAGATAGCATCCATATCCAATAAACCGATTAATGTAGGGATTTATGCAGGTTCATCTCCTCTCTCTGGTCGCATAGGCTTTCAGATAGCGCCACAAGATTCTCCAATAGGTATTGCAACAAGCTCTGCCACTGTTAGCCATGCTTTGAGCTTTGGAAATGCAGATGCAGCAATTATAGTAGCAAAGTCTGCAGCTCTGGCTGATGCAGCAGCAACGGCTGTTTGTAACGCTGTGAAGGGCTCTGATGTTGAAGCATCTATCCAATACGGATTGGAAGTGGCTGAGACAATACCACAGATAAGAGGTGCCATGATAATTCGTGGAAAATATATAGGTAAATTTGGTAAACTGCCAAGGATTCTTAAGCTAGATGGTAATATAGACGATCTATTCAAAGTAAGTTTACACGAAATATTTCCTCATGATGTGAAATTTCTTTAATCTAATGTTTTTTAAATTCTGAAATAAGGCAAAGACTTATCCATATGCCCCTATTAAAAATAATAGGTTGATCTTGATGGAGAATTTCATCAGTGAAGTTTTGAAGGTTTCGCTTGCACTTTTCATCATAGTTGATCCTCTTGGGAATGTGCCGATATTCATCAGTCTAACAGAAGGTATGAGCTTTGAGCAACGTAGGAAAGTCTTTAAAACTGCTACCATTGTATCATTGATATTGCTTTTAGTCTTTGCTCTGATAGGACAACAAATACTAGAAGTCTTCAGAATCTCGCCACAAAGTTTTATGATAGCTGGTGGAGCTTTACTACTTGTAATAGCAGTGAAGATACTTGTCTTTGGAGGATGGGAAGAGAAGAAGACTCTGCCTGAAAGTATTGGCGCAGTCCCCATCGCTACACCTTTACTTGTAGGTCCAGGAGCGATCACTACAACTATAGTGATGTTAAGAGCTTATGGATTACCAGTTACTTTGGTTTCCGTTCTAATCATCTTCTTTACGATATGGTTGGTCTTTCACTTTATAGAGGAAATTAACAGATTTCTAGGCACTACTGGTGCCATAGTTATTGCAAGGATAATGGCAATATTCATAGCGGCGATAGCTGTGGGGTTCATGATAGACGGTATAAGATACTATTTCTCTTGAATCATCATAATAATAGATATCTACCTTATAATAGATATCTACCTTAGTTTGACATTCGCTATTACAGAATAACACTTAAACTTATGCTTTGATATAAATAACGGGGTCGTAGCGTAGCTTGGTTAGAATCTCTCGCAAAAAGCGTACTGGCTTCGGGCGCCAGAGTCCTTAAAAGGCTGAAGGTCGTGGGTTCAAATCCCACCGACCCCATTATTTTTGGACTTTATGAACTCCTAAGAAGAAATGGATTTAGAAATTTTAAAAATGTGAGGGAGCTAAGCGACAGTGATCCTTCTATCAATCTAATAGAATAATTTTGCTCCAAATGGATTTAAGAAAATCTTAAGGAGTAAGATTATAAACTTTTTGGGAATAATCGCTTTATGGCTTGATTCTTGATCTTACCTATATTTTATTTAAGCCATAAAGAATTATGATATTAAGGAATTTTATGCTCTCTCGCCCTTGTTGCCACTATTATGTTCAAAGTTATCTCTGAAATATCAGCAGAGTAGACAGCTATCCTCTTAAGACTCTCTAGTATGAGTTTCAATTCAACGATAGTTCTTGTACTCTGCTTAGACTCTAAAAGCTGCTGGGTACTTTCCTCTTCAGCCTCAACTATATGGGATGCTTTGATTATACTTTCATGAGCCATCTTGGCGTCTAACTTGTTTAAAGCGTTCAGCGAACTATCGTATACTTCTGTTGTGAGATGGCTAATTTTTAATATCTGATCGAGTAAGTTAGCATTTGGCATTTCCTTAAGGTTTAAGACGGATTTTGCGATTCTAGTTGCATGATCACCCATTCTTTCAATACTCTTTGTAATTATCCTATAGCCCAAGCACTCGACGGCAGATTTCAAGCCTATACTTTCTATCATTGTTCTATCTACTACAGCCATCTTCAACTGCCTGACAGAAAAGTGGTAGAATCTATCTACCTCATCATCCCTATCTATAACATCCTTTGCAAGAGCATAATTCAGATCCTTCAGAGATAGTATAGCATCCCTGTGCATCGATGAGACTATGATTCCCATACGGTTTACAACCCTTTTCAAAGGTAGCTCAGCGTAAGCTGGCAAGCATTGAGCGACTAATTCTTCTGACGATTCTTCCACAATTTCAATCCCTACAATTTTCTTCCTCAACGAGTCCTTGAGGAAAGCTTTAAGATCTAAGGCAGATCCTTTGAACTTGACTCTTATCATATTGTATCCTGCAAGATAGTGAGATATGAAGTCTCTCACAATAATATCTCTCTCAACTATAGACCGATATTCTATGAATGCTTCTTTTACACTCTTGTCGACTTCACCTTTAGGAATCAGTAATATTGATAGGTCATCTTGAGGTATCAATGTCACTTGCTGTTGAGGTTTTATCTTTACCTGTTCAGTCCATTCTTTTGGTAAAGATATAGTGTAAGTAGTTCCTCCAGTAAGTTGTATCTTTCTTATTTGTGGCTTAAGCATGTAAAGGATACTCCATTAGATTCCTATATAGGCTATATAGGTTATATAGATTATGTTGGTAAATTATATATTTGATTACCTATCCACGCTAGAACGAAGGACTATGCAAAGTAAAAGTGGAATCAGTAAGACCATGGCAGTATTAGCAATAATCATAATAGTCATAGGGATGGTAGCAACATACTACATATTAAATCCCAAAACTACAATTACTTTGAACGGTGCAGGTGCTACCTTCCCTGAGCCGTTGATAAAAAAGTGGGCGTCAGAGTATAACAAAATGAATCCTTCAGTGGTGATAAACTATCAAGGCGTAGGTAGTGGAGGAGGGATACAACAAATCAAGGAAAAGGTGGTAGACTTTGCTGGTACCGATGCCCCAGTAAAGGATGAGGAAATGACCACCGGATATTTAGTCCATATACCAGAAACAATGGGTGTCGTGGTAGTAGCATATAACATACCTGGATTGACAGGGTCTCTAAAACTTGATGGAGATACTATTGCAAAAATATTCTTAGGAAACATAACAAAATGGAACGATGAGAGACTAGTTGCTTTGAACCCAGAATTAAGCCAGATAGATAAAGATATCTTCGTAGCTCATAGATCGGATGGTAGCGGGACTACATACATATTCACAGATTATCTATCAGCAGTAAGTGAAGAATGGGCCATTAAAGTTGGTAAAGGGAAATCAGTAAATTGGCCTGTTGGAGTTGGAGCTCAAGGTAACCCTGGAGTTGCAGGTCTGATTCGTCAGAACCCTTATTCAATAGGTTACATGGAAATAACCTATGCTTATCTTAACAATATATCCTATGCATGGATAAAGAACGAATTTTCAGGAGAATTCATAGAACCTACTCTTGAATCCGTATCTAAAGCAGCAGAAGGCTTCTTAGACCAAATGCAAGAAGATGTAAGAGTGTCTATAGTGAACTCTCCCAATCCAGAAGCTTATCCAATAGCATCCTTCACATACATACTTCTTTACAAAGAACTGAATGTATATGGAGAAAAAATGAATCTAGAAAAAGCAAAAGCATTATTGAATTTTATATGGTGGGCAGTGCATGAAGGACAAAGCTATTCTGAGGCTTTGCTCTATCCTAGATTACCCCCAGAAGTTGTAGTTATATGTGAAGAATTGCTTCACTCAATAACCTACAATGGGGAACATATAATTACTAGCTGAATAAAACAAAAATCATGCCTCCTCTATTCTTTTTTGGCAAAAAAGAATTAAAGATGGTGAGGAAGTTTCTTTCAGGCGATTCTATCTTCAAGAAGTTAACACTAATATTCGCTCTCTTCATACTAGTGCTGGCCTTACTCATATTTTATGAGCTCTATTCAAGATCACAATTATCGATAAATAAATTCGGTCTTGGCTTTCTTACGGGAGTAGAGTGGGATCCTGTTCATCAGGTCTTTGGAGCCTTGCCTTTCATATATGGCACAGTCACCTCATCCATTATTGCTTTAATAATAGCCGTTCCGATAAGCCTAGGTATTGCCATATATCTCTCCGAATTGGCTCCAAAAAGTTTCAGATCCACCATCTCCTTTATGGTAGAGCTTCTTGCTGCTGTGCCTAGCGTAGTCTATGGTCTTTGGGGGCTTTTTGTGATGGTACCATGGATTAGGGATTATTTACAGCCTTTCTTAGAGTCAACTTTAGGCTTTTTACCTTTATTTCAAGGACCTAAGTTTGGAATAGGGATGCTAGCAGGAGGCATAATTCTTGCCATAATGATCATACCTACAATATCAGCAGTATCGAGAGAGGCTATGCTGGCTGTTCCCGATACTCAAAGAGAGGCTGCTTTTGCTCTTGGTGCTACAAGATGGGAGACCATAAGAATTGCTGTTTTGAAATATGCAAGAACAGGCATAATTGGTGCCATATTGCTCGGCTTAGGAAGGGCTTTGGGTGAAACGATGGCTGTAATAATGGTTATAGGGAATAGACCTCAGATTTCTCTATCCTTATTCGAGCCAGCCTATACTATGTCAGGGGTTATAGCATCAGAGTATATCGAAGCAACACAAGAACTCTATCTCTCATCCCTTATCGAGATAGGTCTTCTGCTCTTCATAATTACTTTGTTGATGAATATTTTCGCAAGGCTTCTTGTTTGGCGTATGATGAAAATGTTCAGAGGTGCTAAGGAATGACCATCAAGCGAGTTACTAGAAGGAAGATAATCGATAAACTGGTTATCTTTCTTGCTTTACTTTCTGTTGTCATAGCAATGATACCTCTTGCTGGCGTATTGGTCTTTGTCACATCAAAAGGCCTTTCTGTCATAAATTTGGATTTCTTTTTCTCATTACCAAAGCCTCCAAATGAAATTGGAGGTGGCATAGGCAACGCTATACAGGGAACCCTGATTCTTATAGGATTGGCATCAATAGTAGGAATACCTATAGGAGTATTGTCAGGAATATACTTGGCTGAATATGGAGACAATAGGTTTGGATCTTTAGTGCGTTTTATGGCTGATGTTTTATCTGGAGTACCATCCATTATAATGGGGCTCTTTGTTTATGTTGCAGTAGTTCTTGCTACTCGTAGCTTTTCAGCCCTTTCAGGAGGCATAGCATTGGGTATCATGATGATACCTGTGATAACTAGAACTACTGAAGAATCCATTAAGCTTGTTCCTAACTCGATAAGGGAAGCTTCTATGGCATTAGGGGTAAGAAGATGGAAGACTATATTATTTGTTGTGTTGAGCAATGCAAAAAGCGGAATAATAACAGGCATAATGCTATCCATAGCTAGAATTGCGGGTGAGACTGCTCCCCTTCTTTTTACTGCCTTTGGTAGTGATGTATGGGCTACAGGCTTAAATCAACCGATATCTGCTCTACCTTTAGTCATTTATAAATACGCAATATCTCCATATGCTAATTGGCAAGCACAGGCATGGGGAGCAGCATTCATTCTTCTTATCATAGTTCTAGTATTAAATATAGGTGTAAGATTTGTAGCAAGATACAGGAAGTAATGAGAAAGCTTTACTTTGAATAAGTAGTCTGTAAGAATCTAGAAGGTTTCGTAATAATAAAAGGGGGTGAATATCTTTTTGAATAATGCTTTATCATGCTTTTGTAATTTTAAATTCTAGCTTCCATCAAGAATTCAGACTTGTAAGGCAATATATGCTCATAAGGCTTAAATCGATCTTAAAAATGATTAATACAAAACCTCCACTGGAGAAAGTTATAGAGCATATAGGGCTATTTTCTAAAGGAATAGGTTTAGAGCATATGCATGAACATCATGAAGAGCATAAAAACTAAGCATATAATAAAATTACTTTCCTCTATTATGCAAGATTCGATAAATCTCCTTCACTTTATCTAAAGTATCAATATCCATGGGTCCTTTATCATAACGAACCTTTTTGATCCTAGGGAAGCGCAAAGCATAGCCACTATCATGGCGATTGCTCTTTTGAATGCTATCAAAGGCTACCTCTAAAACTATCTCAGGCTTAACTATTATCATGGAGCCATTATCTTCTAAAGCCAAATTTCTAAGCCTATCTGTCATTTCAAGAATCTCATCATCTGTTAAACCTGAGTAAGCTTTTCCAATTACCCTTAGCTTATCATCATCTTTTACGGCAAAGGTGTAATCAGAGTATAAACCTGCTCTCTTACCATGACCATACTCAGCCGCTACGATTACCACATCTAAAGTATCTAGTTCTTTCTTCAACTTAACCCATCTTTTGCCTCTTTTGCCAGGAGTATAATATGAGGATGGGTCCTTTAACACAAGCCCTTCATGGCCTATCTTTTTGCTCAAATTGAATAATTCCTCTATTTCATCAGCATTTTTTACTTTCTTCATATATGATATTTTTATTGGATTATCAAACTCTAAAGATTCAAGAATTCTTCTCCTTTTAGAGAGAGGCTCGTTCAAAAGAATCGATCCATCAAGATAAAGCAAGTCATAGACAAATAGAGCTACAGGCACTTCATTTAATATATTAGAATCAAGATCTTTTCTCCTAAGCCTTCTTTGAAGTTCATGAAAGGGTAAGGGCACATCATTTTTGAAGGGGACTATCTCTCCATCTAAGATGAGATCATGATGAATCTTTTTAAGCCCTTCTAAAATTTCAGGAAACTCATTAGTTATCTCTTCAAGCTTTCTTGAGTAAATAGCTAATTTATCACCAAGCTTATGGACCTGAACTCTAATTCCATCGTACTTGAATTCTGCGTAAAGCTCTTTTTTGTAATACTTCTCTATATCATTAGCACTAGGCATAGTATCGGCAAGCATGTAGCTTAAGGGTTGCATGGGCTTCAGCTCTGCTTCATGAATCCTTCTTTCAAAGGCTAAAAGGGCCGTAGTGCCTATATCACCAGTGACCAATTGAACCCTTTTTATCTCTTTTATATCATAGTTGAAGGCTTTTGCTATAGCCTCTTCTACAAGCCCTTCAGTAAGACCGATGCGCAGTTCCCCTGTTAGTATTTTTATCAAATACTTTGCCTCAATAGGGCTTGCATCGAGAAGAAGTCCTCTTAGAATGCTCTTTCTTCCTTCCACTGCTTTTTTACCCATTATAGATGCCATTTTATCGAATTCTTGATAAACATCATTCAAAGCTAGCTCTCTTTTAACAATAGGTAGAACAGCTTTTTGGCTAAAGAGTTCTTCCGCTGTTGAGCCAAGGTCACCATACTTCAAATATACATTCTCAAATTCTCTCTGATTACTGCCAGAAATTTCAAGTATTAAATCTATAAGAGTAGAGTAACCAACATAAACTTCTTTATTGCTTCCCCTTGGGAATATCGTTCCTGAAAGAAATCTAGAAACTATTGGGAGTGTGTTATTGTCAAGATTCTTAAGATAAATTGATAGAATCCCAACCTTCTCCAACTTTTTGCTTGTAGCCTTTATTCTCTCACATATGTAAGAAAAGGTTCTAAAGAGAAAAGGATCATCGAACTTTTCCAATGCAGACTTATCACCTAGAAAGTTAAACCTCTTTTCTAATGCATTTATGATTTAACTACTGCTAGCCTTATCTGCTTCACTCCTCTTTTACTCATCAATTCTTGAGCAAGATTACGAATACTCTCAACTTCACCTTTAACCGCGATTATCTCGAGGCAATTTCTCTCATCCAAATGAATGTGCATAGAGGAGCTTATTATACTGCTATAAAGATGCCCAGTATCTGTCAAGGACTCTTCCAAGCCCTTAACTTCATGATCATAAATCATGACTAACGCACCCATAACTATGCCTTTCTCTTCATGCATCCATTTATTCTCTGTCAAGAAGTTTCTGATAGAAGCTTGAATGGCCTTTGACCTATCATAACCCATCTGCTTTATTACTCTATCAAATTCATCGAGTAGATCAGGGGGCAATGAGATGCTGATTCTTGAAACTCCTTTTTTAGTCATATTCATCTTAATGATTAATACGGCTAGAAAAACTTTTATAGTATTACTTGCTATAAAATTAGTAATACTGATGTGATATGCACATACCAGATGGCTTTTTGGATTTATCGATTAGCGTAATAATGTACATTGCAGTACTTCCTTTTTGGATCTTTTCCCTTAGAGGAATGAAGAAAGTTTTGACCGATAAGCAAGTCCCATTGATGGCTACATTGACTGCTATGTTCTTCGCTGCTCAGATGATGAACTATCCAATAATTGGAGGGACTACTGCCCATCTTTTAGGAGGGCCTATTTTGGCTATAACTCTTGGACCTTATGCTGGTTTAATATCTATGACTATAATTCTCTTTATTCAAGCACTATTCTTTGGAGATGGCGGGATAATTACATTTGGTGCTAATGTATGGAATATGGGAGTGATAGGTGTATTCATCCCTTATCTTGTATTTCTCCTTTTTATGAGAATTATGAAGAATGAGAAGGGTATTCTGATTGGAGCTTTTGTAGGAGCTTTTATAGGGGATGTTTTAGCAGCTATATTCGCAGGTCTAGAGCTCGGGCTTTCGACATTAAATTTTCCCTATAGTGTTCAGATAGCTGTCACAGCCATGGGGATTCATCATTCTATTATTGGGGTTGGAGAGGGGATAGTAACAGCGATGATTCTATCAATTTTGTTAAAGAAAAGACCTGATTTATTACAGCTAAAAAAGATGGCTCCTATATGGTTACCTTCTATAGATTTGAAGAGGTCTTAAAGATGAGAGAGAGTAAGAGAATGATTACCATCGGGATTATCGTATCATTAGTCTTCGTTATAATAGGATGCACATACCTTTCATTATCTCAAGAGACTTTGGATAAAGTTGCTGAGGAATTTGGCTTATCAGAATCTTCTTTATGGTCTCCTCCTCTTCCAGATTACGAATTACCAGGTCTTGAAGGGAATATATTTGCAAATATAGCGATAGGAATATTTTCCATTCTCATGATACTAGCATTTACCTTTGCCATAGGTAATGTACTAAAAGCAAGAAAATAAGGTTCAGGCATGTTAAGCAGCTTATTGAAGGCAATTGGGGAAATTGTTTATAATGAGAAGTATTCATCATTGAATGGAATTATTCAAAGTATAGATCCTAGAGCAAAGATTATCTCATTTATAGCATTCATATTCTTTGCGATTTTAGCTAGAAGCATTTTAACCTTGATGATTCTAATAGCTATAACCTTTCTTCTTTCCATAGTATCAAAGATTCCATTGAAATTCTTCATGATAAGAACTTCTTTTATTCTTTTATTCGTTACTGTGATAGCTTTACCATTGCCTTTTATAACGCCAGGTAATCCAGTATTTATCTCAAGTTTTATTACAATAGAAGGAATCGATAAGGCTCTGCTCTTCATATTAAGAGTTTGGGCATGTATCAATTCCTTGATTCTTTTTACATTGACTACAAGATTCTCAAGCATAATAAATGCTATGGAGAAGACTAAAATTCCAAAGATATTTACAATGATGATCTCAATAACTTATAGGTTTATATTTCTATCAATAAACGAGGCTTATAGAATGCTATTGGCAAAAGAGTCAAGGACTATTAAGAAAGAGAGCAGATTAAAAGTGATGAAATCCTTGGCAAGCATGATCAGCACTTTATTCATAAGATCTTACGAGAGGGGTGAGAGGGTCTATCTTGCTATGATAGCTAGAGGCTACAAAGGAAGCACAAGGAATCTCGACAAGATGAGCATAAAAGGTAAGGATATGATCTTTGCTTTCATTATTGTTTTTATTTGTAGCGTAGCATTATCTGCAGAGTATCTTTTAGGAGTTTTTTAAAATGGCGGATATAGCTATTGAGGTTAAAGATTTGGATTATGTATATCCTGATGGATGTTTAGCACTTAATAGCGTGAGCATAAAAGTCTTCTTTGGTGAAAGAGTTGCCATTCTTGGACCTAATGGCGCAGGCAAGTCTACATTGCTGATGCTCATCAGTGGTTTGCTCAAACCATCCAAAGGCTCTGTTCATATTTTTGGTATGCCTATAAGCGAAAATTCGTATAAAATAAGATCAAGCCTTGGAATCGTATTTCAGGATCCTGACGATCAGCTCTTTTGTCCAACTTTATGGGAAGATGTAACTTTTGGACCATTAAACATCGGTTTGAGCGAAGACGAAGTAGTAAAAAGAGGAAAAGAGGCTTTGAAGAGTGTTGGTTTAGATGGGTATGAAGAGAGAGCGCCACATCATCTAAGTGCTGGTGAAAAGAAAAGAGCTGCAATAGCTACAGTTCTGGCCATGAATCCAAAAATCTTGATTCTAGATGAGCCAACAGCCAATCTGGATCCAAAGAGCAAGAAAGAGCTTGTAAAGATCATCGATAATCTTCATAAAAGCCAAAAGATCACTCTTGTTATTGCAACACATGATGTAGATTTTATCCCTTTAGTTGCTGATAGGGCATATATTTTAAATAAGAGAATAATGGCTGAAGGCAATTTGGAAGATTTATTTTCTAATCCTGATATGATAAGAAAGGCAGGATTAGAGCTCCCTAATATAACTCGCCTTTTCGAACTTATAGAAGAATCGATGAACCTTAATTCCATTAAACCCTTCCCATTAACGGTTGAGCAAGCTCTATATGAAATAAAGAGATGCTTTAAAAATAATCTTCAAGCATAACTACAATTTTTTTGGTAGATAATAATTTTTTGGTAATCCTTAAATATCTAAATTTGAACTAGATTTTGGTTATGCTATCAAAGATGAATAACCAGTCTTCTAGATTAGATGATGCCATTCTTAACCTTAGGCAAGGAAGGTTCGTGCTCATACATGATTTCAGCGATAGAGAGAATGAGACAGACATGGTTATTGCTGCCCAACATATTACTCCAGACCATATTAGAACTATGAGAAAGGATGCAGGAGGGTTGATATGTGTAGCCATAAGGTTTGATATAGCGAATAAGCTAGGACTGCCTTATATGCTAGAAATTCTTGAAATTGCCAGCAAGAGTTATCCTAGTTTATCAGAATTGATAAAATCTCAAGCATCTTATGGTAAATCAGCCTTCTCAATATCTGTCAACCATAGAGATACTTTTACAGGAATCACAGACATAGATAGAGCCTTAACCATTAAGGAATTAGCTAAACTTTGTGATCTTGCATTAAAGAATTTTGACGATGTTCAGTATAAGTTTGCTTCAAATTTTAGGGCACCCGGTCATGTTCAATTGTTGATAGCATCTGATGGCTTAATCTCAAAAAGAGTAGGGCATACAGAGTTATCGGTTTACCTCGCTCAATTGGCAGGATTGATCCCTGTTACGGTAATATGTGAAATGCTGGATGATAAAACCCATAAATCCTTGCCAAGCTTATCAGCAAAGATTTATGCTAAAATGCATGATATCCCGTTTGTGGAAGGAAATGAGATAGTAAGTTATTATAGGAATGGAGGTTTAGCATATGAAGATAGGAATAGCTGACACTACATTTGCAAGGGTGGATATGGCTAAATTTGCCATAGATGTTTTAAAACAGTATCGTGGTGATATTGAGATCATAAGGTATACGGTTCCTGGGATAAAAGATTTGCCTGTAGCAGTGAAGAAGCTTTTAGAAGAGAAAGGTTGTGATATTGCGATGGCTTTAGGCATGCCTGGACCGAATCCTTTGGACAAGCAAAGTGCTCAAGTTGCATCTATGGGTCTAGTTACAGTCCAAATTATGACTAATAAGCATGTGATAGAGGTATTTGTTCATGAAGACGAAGCAAAGAATGATAAAGAATTATATCATATAGCTAGAGATAGGGCTGAAAAGCATGCCCATAACCTACTTAAACTACTTTTTAAGCCAGAAGAACTCATGAAGGATGCTGGCATGGGCAAGCGCCAAGGCTTCCCAGACGTTGGTCCAATAAGGAGGTGAAAAAATTTGATCATGCTCGAGCTCATGGCTACAAGCCTTTCAACTTCCCAGACGTTGGTCCAATAAGGAGGTGAAAAAATGGTAAATTTAGCCATCGTGGTTTCTGAGTTCAACTTTGACATATCCTACCTTATGCTTGAAAGGGCGAAAGAACATGCAGCGTTTTTAGGAGCTCAGATTACATATATTTGCAAAGCTCCTGGATCCTTCGATATGCCTTTGCTGATTCAATCTTTATTGGATAAGAAGGATGTTGATGCTGTTGTAACTCTTGGTGCTATAGTTGAGGGAGATACAAAACATGATGAAATTATAGCTCAACATGTAGCAAGAAAGATAGCCGATTTATCAGTCCAATACAGAAAGCCAGTATCTTTAGGCGTATCAGGACCAGGAATGACAAGACTTCAAGGAATAGAAAGAATAGATGAGTATGCGAAGAGGGCTGTTGAGTCTGCTGTTAAGATGGTAAAGAGATCAAAAGCCTTGGAAGAAATTAAAGTGACTCAATATCCTGCTATAGTTGATTAGCCATGAATGGAAAATTAAAGATGACTTTGATCAGAATAGACAATTATGGACCATGGACCCTAAAGCTTGGTAACGATAGAGAGTATAAATTACAGATACTGCAAGCCCAGCTTTATGCTCATTTACAAAGACTATTTGCTGAAAGGGGAGGTGCTTTGTTTTACAATAGATTTGATGAGATGGTAGCTGTAAGCAACGGAATATCTTTTAAAGATCATTTGAGAATCCAAGAAGAAGTATCTAAGAATTATCCATTCACCATAAGCATGGGCATTGGTTTAGCTGAGAAGCCATACGACGCTTTAGAGATGGCTACAAGAGCTTTACAAAGAAATAGCGTAAAGAAAGTAGTGGGTGAATTTGATGAATATTATGAGAAAAGTGTAAAAATTGTTCACATAGATGTAGACAATATAACGGGCAAGATAATTGATAAACTATCAGCCTACGAGACAGCTTTAATGATGAATAAATTAAATGTAGAGTTGGGTGAGCTCTTTTTGAACCATAAAGCTTTGACATTCTTCTGTGGAGGAGATAACTTTATGGTAGTAGCGAATGGCGTCTCAGAAAAGGAAGTTAAGGATATTCTTGAGAAAGCAGGCAAGGATTTTAATATTACTTTAAAGGCTGGGATAGGGATAGCAAGAACTGCCCGTAAAGCCATAGAACTTGCCACCAAAGGACTAGATTATATTAGAGAGGGTAAATTGAACGGTCCTGTTCATGAAATCTTCGATTTTTCATGATAATAATAGAAGAAGCAAAGGTAATAGTGAAAGATAGTTTCGATGTGATAGAGAAAGCCTTCATAAGGATAGAAGATGGTTATTTTACAGAAATTGGTGAAGATTCCTTAAACTCATCAGGATGCTTAAGGTATAAGGCAAAGGGCATGCTCATGATCCCAGGCTTGATAAATTCTCATACTCATATAGGAGACTCTTTTTTTAAGGATTTTGGAATAGGTAAATCGCTTAATGAGCTCTTTCGCCCAATAACTGGTTTAAAGCATAGGCTATTATCATCAGCACCTGAAAACTTGATAGTAAAATCCATGAGAAGTTCAGTGTTGGATATGCTAAGATGTGGTATCACAACCTTTGCGGACTTTCGTGAAGGAGGGAAAAGAGGAATTGAGCTCATTAAGAAAGCTATTAAAGGATTGAGGATAAAACCTGTAATTCTAGGAAGGCCAGATTACTATTTTAATGAGGGTGAAGTTGTAAAGAATTATGAGATGCCAGAAGATAAAATTAGAGAAGTTGAAGAAATATTAGAAATTTGTGATGGAATAGGACTGAGCGGTCCGAATGAGTACACGGATAAGGCTATGAGAGAATTATCAAGATTAGCCAAGAGAAAGAAGAAGATTTGTGCAATTCATGCAGGTGAAGATAAATCCTCCATGGATTTTTCTATAAAGAATTTTCATCAGAGTGAAGTTGAGAGGGCTTTAAGAAATTTTGATCCAGATTTCATTGTTCATTTGACTCAAGCAAAAGAAGAGGATATAGAAATAGTCTCAAGAGCGAATGTACCAATAGTATGCTGTCCAAGAGCTAACTCTATTCTAGGCTTAGGATTTCCTCCAATAGTTGATATGATGAGAAAAGGAATAACGATCGCTCTTGGAACTGATAACGTTATGCTAAATTCACCAGATTTGTTTCGTGAGATGGACTATACATCAAGAATTTTAAGGGCTTTAGAGAGAGATCCATCAGTAGTATCATCAAAGGATATTTTCAAGATGGTAACTATAAATCCTGCAAAGGTCCTTAGGCTGGATAAAGAGATAGGCTCGATAGAAGAAGGGAAGATAGCAAACGCTGTTTTTATAAAAATGAATACAAAAAACCTTGAATCGACAAAAGATCCTATCAATGCATTAGTGCATAGAGTAAGACATGATGATATTCAAGCAGTTATGGTAAATGGTGAAATAGTTTATGGATCTTTGCCAAAGTATTAGTAAGATCGATCTAAGCTTTAGGAATCCTAATCGATGATGCCAAGCCTTTAATAAAATATTCTTTGAATTATCACTATGATTGAATCTCATAATTTCAAAAATGCTAATTGTAAACATACTTTGACACAAGAATAGGTTAATTGTCTTAATGACTATAATATTTTAATATACTCTCAGATAATATATTTTGAGTTTGTTTATCAGGCTTACCTGCTCCAAAGGAACAATAGTGATTGAAGGCGGGATCCCAACGCCATATGGACAGTGGGATTCTCGAATAAGGGCTTACAGGGCTCCTGGTTACTGCTATCGTGATATTATCAAGTATCTTGAGCGAAGTGGAATACCTTTCGAGGATCATGTTTTGAATCCTCCTCCATCGCATCCAATAAGTGGAACTGTCAAGCTTCATCCTTTTCAGAAGGAGGCTTTTGAACGCTGGATGGAGAATGGTGGTTGGGGTGTGCTATGCATAGCCACTGCTGGAGGAAAAACTTTCATAGGGCTCAAGGCAATAGAAGTCTTAAAGCAATCAGCAATAATATTAGTGCCAACACTTGCCCTTATCGATCAATGGTTTGAACGTATAAAAGAGAAGCTTGGTATTGAGGCTGGAGTTCTGGGTGGAGGAAAGCATGATATAAAGTGGGTAACAATCTCAACGTATGATTCAGCTTACATACATGCAGAAGAGCTTAGCGACAAATTCAGTCTTCTTATTGCAGATGAGGTTCATCACCTTTTTGCGCCAGGCTACAGCCAGATAGCTGAGATGCTCGTTGCGCCTTACAGGATGGGTTTGACAAGCACTCTTCACAGGGCTGATATGCGCCACCTAGATGCACCAAGGCTCATAGGCGGAGTAGTTTATGAGGCTTCACATAAGCAACTTGCAGGAACATACTTAGCACCCTTTGAGTACAAAAAGGTCTTTGTAGATCTAACACCTGAAGAGAAGGCTGAATATGATAAGCTCTGGAGCATATACAAGAGCTATATTACGAAAAATAACCTTCAAATGAGAAGTGATAAGGATTTTCAAAGGCTGATCATGCTTTCAGCCTTTGATCCTGAGGCTAGAGAGGCTATTCTTGCCAGGAATAGAGCGATTAAAATAGCATTAAACTCTGAGGAGAAGATGCGCTTCTTAGCAAATATGCTAAAGGGTTCAAAGGAGAAAACCCTTATCTTCACTCTTCACAATAGCCTTGTCTATGCTATAAGCAAGCGCTTCCTCATACCAGCCATAACTTATCAGACGCCTGAAAGCGAGAGGAGAATCGTTCTCTCCAAGTTTAAGACAGGAGAGTATAGAGCCATAGTCACGAGCCAAGTACTCGATGAGGGTATAGATGTGCCTGATGCAAGTAGAGGTATAGTATTGAGCGGTACGGGAAGTCCCAGACAGCAGATACAGCGCCTTGGGAGGCTCTTAAGGAAGAGTGATGGCAAAGTTGCCCTTTTGATAGAAGTAGTTTCAAGAGAGACGAAGGAGGCAGAGATAAGCATCAGAAGGCACAGAAAGCCTGATCTGAAAAATTTAGAAAAGGAGTAGTGCTAATGCTTCCAACGGAACTTCTAGTGGTCCAACGCTGGAAGGATAATATAAGGCCGAAGTACTCAAAGCTCGATGAAAGAAGCATTTCAATTGCTAATGCTGTAATAAAAGCCTATGTGGAGAGCACTAACCTTAAGAGAGGGGAGATTAGGGAGAAGGTTTCAGAGCTTGAAGAAGCTTATGGAGACTATAGGTTCATAAGAGGTTTAGCAACAATCTTTGAACGTGCCTGCACCTTCTCATCAAAAGCTTCTATCGAACCTTTGACAGCGAGGCATATGCTCTTTGCTGAAGCATCAAGAAGAGGCTACCCAACAAGTTATGAAGAAAGGAATAGCATAGTTGAGTATGTAGCTTCAAACCTTAAGGTTTCTATCGAGCAGCTTGAGGACTCTATGTACGCTGACTTGGACTCTGAGATGGTCCTTGAATATGCACCTAGCATGAGCCCCTTAGATCTTCTTAAGAATTATAACTTGAGCCTGACTCAGTCGCTCCTCTTTCATTCAACAGAAATGATGTTCATAGCTTCAAAGAACTGGCAGAGAATCTTCAGGGCCATAAAGTACTATGGTTTAATGTATACAGCAGAGCGAAAGGATGAGAACTTTATAGTTAGGCTTAGCGGTCCTATTTCGCTTTTCAAGTTGACAAGGCGTTACGGAACAGCCATGGCTAAAGTCATTCCTGAAATATTGAAGGGGAAGCCATGGAGGATTGAAGCAAAGATCTTAAGGATGAACAGACTTCTTAACTTCGTTTTAGAAAGCGATAAGCATGGTTGGCTTTTTCCAGAAATGGTCGTTGAAGAGAAGTATGATAGTATGGTTGAGGCTGAGTTTGCAAATCAGTTCAAGAGCCTTGGAACAGTTTGGACTCTGGTAAGGGAGGCTGAGCCAGTCGAGGCTGGAGCCTCAATAATGATTCCAGATTTTGTCTTTCGATTTGGAAAAACACATGTGCCAATGGAGATCGTAGGCTTTTGGACTCATGAATATCTTAAACGCAAGCTTGAGAAGCTGGCTGAGATAAGATGTTCACCGTTCATAGTGGCTGTTGATGAAGAGCTTGCATGTGATAAGCTCTCCCAAATAGCCTCGAGCCCAAACATTCATTTAATCTATTATAAGGGCAAGATTCAAGTTAAGGATGTGCTCAGTATCCTTAAGCCAATGGCTGAAGCTGAATTGAATACTCAAGCATCAAAGGTCGAACTTCATATAAAGAAGCCTATCACAACAATTAGAGAGATTGCTGAAGAGCTTGGCGTTGCAACTGAAACTGTGCGCCGTGCTATGAATAAAATTGACACGCATTTGCTTGTAGGAGAGATGATTATTGAAAAAGCGTTGATTGGAGAAGTGAAGAAGACCCTTGAAGATGTTATAAAAGAAGAAACACAACTTCCTAAAGTTCTTGAAGCGCTTAGACCTTATAACCTTCCAGATCCTATTACAATGATAACTTATTGTGGCTACACAATAAAATGGCAAGGTTTAATCATTGAGAGAGCGTTAGTCAAAAAGGAAGGCGATTAGTTTTCCTCAAAGATTCATTTTATCTCGCTTTTGTAATATTTATCATAAGTACAAGGAGCCAAAAGTCTTCTTTTATTTAAATTTATCAAGATAAATTGATGCTGCGTTGTGTAATTGACTATCCCCCCTTCACTTATAAAGTGCTATATCAACAATTGTTCAATTTTAATTAGAATCACTCAACAAGTATTCTTACTATCTTCTTCCCTTCTCTTCTTTTTGCTATCTCTTCAAATATCTTAGCCAAATCTTGTTCACTATTAATCTCAATACCTTTTAGCTTGAATGCTTGCATCAATGGACCTGCGATCTTGCTAAGATTATTTAAATACTTCAACTGCTTCTGCTCATCATCCTCATAAAGATCAATTTTTGCGTCTATCCACTTAAGCCTAGCTCCTAATATTGCTAATGCTTCATCTATGCTTTTTTTCAATTCTCTTTAATGAGATTCAGCTCAAAGGTTGCTACGTTTCTGTATTCTCTTCTTTTAAAGAGTCATTGAATCAGAAATGCTTGATGAGGCTACTAGTAAAGTAGCGGGGTTTCTGTATTCTCTTCTTTTAAAGAGTCATTGAATCGAACAATTTTCATAGACCGGAATGCAAGATGTCATGTTTCTGTATTCTCTTCTTTTAAAGAGTCATTGAATCATCTCTCAAGGAATTCCTAATACGAAGCATAATAAGGTTTCTGTATTCTCTTCTTTTAAAGAGTCATTGAATCTCCTAATCTTCGCATAAGAAAGGTAGATCGGAAATGTTTCTGTATTCTCTTCTTTTAAAGAGTCATTGAATCAACAAAGTTCATTCATGAAGATACTTAATATTTGCGAGTTTCTGTATTCTCTTCTTTTAAAGAGTCATTGAATCTATTGAATCAAATCCTACATGGCAACCAGCTATAGCAGTTTCTGTATTCTCTTCTTTTAAAGAGTCATTGAATCAATCTGTAGAGAGCTTGGGGTAAAACTGCACGTAATGGTTTCTGTATTCTCTTCTTTTAAAGAGTCATTGAATCATAAACCTCAAGGAAGGGTTTGTCGAAGTTTACTTCAGTTTCTGTATTCTCTTCTTTTAAAGAGTCATTGAATCGCTCTGGCGTAGGATACCTCTTTGGTAAGGGTGTGGGTTTCTGTATTCTCTTCTTTTAAAGAGTCATTGAATCTTACCCATTTTTGAGCTCTGATCGGCTAAATAAGCATTTCTCTTTCCTATTTTAGACCTGATTTGTGAACATTAAAAAATCGACAAGGGGTATATAAGCTCGTTCACAATTTGTCTCAATAATTTTTAGGGTTATGATTGTCTGAAAATCACTGTGCGGGATGAGTAGCCCCGCTTACTTACTCTGGCATCACCTCTTTATTGGTTATTTTCTTATGCGCTCTCAATTATAATCTGCCCCAGCCCGTAAGTTTTGAAACCGCCTATAGCATACGCTTCAAGGGCTGCTAAAGATTTAGCTAGATTGATGTGCTCCTCGCCGCATTTAAACCTAAATACACTTCCAGCCTTTAGGGATGGAAAAGTTTTCCTTTTATTCTTCTTTAAGCTCCAACCACCGAACATTGAATAGCCAATCTTATGTTCAGCCTGAATTAATTCTGGTAAAGAAGGTTTACTCTTATGATATATAAGAGAATAAGCTCTACTCGCGTAAGCTCGCATAGTTTCAGATCTAATCATAGACGCTTTTAAAAAGGTATTGGAAATAAGTCTGACTACAAAATCTTTTGTATTAATTTCTTCAGCCCTAGTGCATAGCTCATCAATTAGAATAGGCTTAACTTCTTCAATTTTAATCATAACCTTCCCAAAACCTTGTCTTTTACCCCATCCAATACCTTCTTCTGGAATAACTCTCTCCAATATGTCATGGATAAGATCGATATAGTTTTCAGACCTTAAATTCATTAAAATATCTAACCTAAATTGTGAATTTGGTCTAATTGTCTCAATGTTATGTATATTTTCATTTAAATCTTGTTTTTGATTTTTTGATACTATTCTTATGAGTTCTACTGGACTTTTAGTTATGTGTTCACATACTGAACATAAATACCCTTCATAAGGTTCTAAAGGATTTTTGCAACATGGGCAATTGGGAGGTGTATTATAGCTATAAAATCTTTCGTCACAATTTTCGCAATAATATAGAGTTAGGGGAGCTGGGAGATAAGTGCCTTTGTTAACGCAGCCGTTATGTTTTGGATAAGCGTTTCTGAAGATCATTGTCGTTGACTTCTTTTCTTCAAAAAGTTGGTAGTAAGGGCATCCTTCTTTTGCAGGACACTCATCATGGTTATCTACATATTTGGTTTTTATGCACATAGCCTTAATTAATGAAATACCGACTGCACCTCTAATGACGGAACCTGGTATATAATTTCTAGTTCTTTTAATTGAATTAAATTGCACTCCCTCTCCTATGTGTAGTGGTGTTATTACAGTTATCGTTCCTTTTAACCTTATAAAGCTCAATTTTAAGAGCAGTCTCTACTCAACAGTAATCTTAACCCACCCAAGAGGGATGAAAGTATTATTTTGAATGATAAGTCTTCTTGATGTAGGAGAAAACGGTTCTCCAAATTTTCTTGGTAAGAATCGTCTTATCCTTTCAAAAAGCTGTTTCTCACTTTGTAAAAGTGTTCCAAGGGTAACTGCTAAATAACCACTCCCCCATCCAACTCTGAGCAAAAACTGATTTTTATTCAATTTTTCTAGATGATTTTGTTTTAAACCAAGGTAGAATTTTTGAAGCGAATCATGATTGTATTTTCTTGCAAAGTCTATTTCTTTATCGATTAGGCTAGATGTAAAATTATTAACATAAGATGTAATCGTATCGATGCTTGTTGGAATTTTATAATTTGGAAATTCATCAGCATACTCCAAATAAGTCTTTTGATATAGAGTCTTATCTATGGTTAATTTTCCAGAAGTGCTTAAGCCTGATTTTATTACCTCAGCATATATTTTTATTCCAGTCCTTCTATTTCTATTAACTACATTTATCTCACGCACTTCCATAAAATTAGAGTTCACACTTTTAGAATCAGAAATTCTAAGGAACTTCATAACATCATAGTGGGGGGAATGTTCTCCGTCTTCACTCCCAAAAATTGATTCAACAAAATTAGAGATTTCTTTTTCTGCTTTTTCTGAGTAAGACCTTTTAAATATCTCTTGAATTAACCCTTTTCTCTTCTCAGGGATAGCAAATAAATTGTAACAAATTGCTGTCCGAATGGCACCTTTTATCGAAGAGCCAGGTATGTAAGGCATATGCTCAGTATCTTTTATATGAGTTTGTAGTTTTAGACCAGGCTGAAATCCACAGGGGATTACATATTCGGCATATTCAGTCGGCTTTATATTTAAGGATCCAAGAGCCATTGAAAGGTCTCCTTTTTGGATTATTTGAGAAAATATCTTGGCTTGTTCATCTTTAAGGCTCCCAATAAGTCTGTCCATGTTTATTGCATAAAGGCTTCCGCCATGGATAACATAATCTGTGGGGAGTAATTTTTCACCAGACCATATATGAATTGGACTGATGGTTTCAACGATATAGTTATGAGTCTCGATAAATTGGGACATGGTCACACCTTAATTCTTAAGGGAAACGCAAACCCATACCGATAAACAGCATGACTATCTGTCTTACGCTCATCTAGTACTTTTGAAATGTCACCATAAAGGTTTCGATTCTCGATCTTAGGAAAGATCGAACCTTCCTGCATCATTCTAACTCGTTGTTTTAGCTTTCCACCTTTAATTGTTGGTGAAAAAGCATAACTAACCCTAGTCAAGAGCTTATAACTTAAGAATTGTCTCTTTTGAGTAAAGTTTTGAACTTCTTCTTTTGTTGGATGATAAAGAGAGAGTGTGATAAAGGCATCAGTATTGTCAGCCTCTGTTACTTCAATATTTTCCTTAATAAATCTAAAACGCCCATAACCTAAACTTCTTTCTCCTCCTATTCCTTCTTCTTCTAAAAGGCTTAGAACTTTGTCCAGTTTATTTGACATATTTTTTATGACTTCTATGAGGAAATACATATCAGAATTTGATGGGTATGTAGTAAGTCCCATATAGTAAATTTCTGATGAAGATTTTAGTCTATTTATTGTATTTCTCGGTGCTTGATGATCATCATATAGTTTGATTTTACTATCCTTCAGCTTTGCTTTCTCATCTTGTGTTAATATAATGCCATTTATTGAAGAGATTGTATTATTGGTTAGATCTTCTAAGACGCAATCTATCCCATTTTTTAAACACTTCTCAAAGACTTCTTTTGAAAAGAAAGACGCTTCTTTTAGCTTTTTCCAACCATTTTCTTTATGCTCCTCTGTTTTTGGAATAATGAGTGGTTTTGGGAAAAAAAGGATCTTTGATTCACCATCATTATAAAGTGGGAAGATCGAAGAAATAAGAAAAGGTGGCTGTCTATTTATAAATTGTTTTAATAACTCCTCAAGCTCGTCTTGACCGAAAATGTAAAGATAAGATAAGCACAAAGCACTGAAGATAGTGTCTGAGTGAGCATATGGAGTTACCTTCTCAATACCAATCCCTTTTTCTCCCAGATGGAAAGGAGATTTAGGCTTCATGCATATAAGTTGGAAAACTTTTCTGGTCAACTGAAACTACCATAGAGTCATTGATGTTTACTTGCTTCTTTCACTTCTCTCTCTAAATCTTCTTTTATTTTATCAAACTCTTTAAGTAAATCCTCAGGTCTTTTACCCTCACAGATTATTTTTCCTTCCTTACCCATCTCATAGACTTCCGATAGACCATTAAATATAATTCTTATATCAGAAAATTTAACCTTGCCGTAACCACGAGACCCATAACCACCAAGATAATCATCTTCAACAAGGCGTTGTGCTTTGAATACATGCTTTAAGTAGCTTATATCTTCGTATTCATAAATGTTATAGACCATATCAAAGTCAAAGCTTGTCCCTGCTGGCACTCTCTCTACTTGCCTTGGATTGGCTTTGGATGTTAACCTGTTTATTACGTTCTCATACTTCACTTCACCATAACGCACTTCAAGTTCTTCTTTTCTTTCATCGAGTTTCTTTTTTGATTCGTCAGATAATCTTCCATCACGAACATAAAGCCTTGTCAGCAATAACCCTTCTACAGCTTTCTCACTATCTTCAGCTGGTACCCCAAAAACTCTACAAACTTCACATTCCTGATTAAAACAAGTATGTATATCCTCGCCTTTATCTATCTCCTTACCGTAAGCCTTCTCAAGCAGCGATCTCATTTTACCTTTAAGCGAAGAGCCAGGGATATAGGGTTCATTTGTTATAGCATCCCGAATCATGATGTTTTCAAGCCCACCGATCTCAAGAGATTCACGAGCCCCTCCGATCCTTAATCCAGTTTCGCAATTGATTTTGCCTCGAATGATCACTTTTCCTTTTAACTTTACTTTCTTCTTCTCAGTCGACATCAATTACTCACCTCTCTTTTTTAATTCTTCTTCGTATCTATGGTAAGCCACAAGAGCCTCAAGAATGTAGGCAAACGTATTCAAATCTTTCTTGTCTCTTATCTTTGGATAAGACTTTTCAAAGATTGCGTAAATGTCATATTGTTTCCCTCTTGCGGAAGCATAGGCTAATCTTGGTTCTAGCATGTAAAGCTCTCTTTCATTGAAACCCTCCTCCCTTTGAAGCCTTTTAATTTCTCCATAAACTTTTCTTAACTGAGTTGTTGTTATGTCTCCCCTAATTTCTTTTGCAATTTTCTTTACAGATTCGTTTATTTCCTCAATTTTAAGATCCCTAAGCAAGTTCATTTGATCAATTTTTCTAAGAAACTCTTCTGTTGATTTTTTAATTTCGATTTTATTCATCTTTTATCTCCTTCTTGTTTGTAGTTCGACCCAGATTATTGGGATGTCAAGGTATTTAATGTTGTTCTTGATTAACTTTTCAAGATTAAGTATTTGATCAGTTGAACTTTGATGTTCGCGTATTATACGGGCTATAGCATATCTTGAGAGCCATTCAGCCCTTGCTCCTTCTTTTTTATGGATATAGTAAAGTCTTCTTAAAGTAAATAAGAAGCCTCTTGATAGTACCCCTTCATTAATGAGTTTATAGAGTTCTTCTTTCAAGCCTATTAGCTCTCCTAACTTTTCCCATGAGACTGTATAATCTGTGACGCTATTATTTTTCCCTTCAACTTTTTTATCACTGAATATAGTGATGCTATTTTTCTCTCTTATAATACCATTTTTTTCCTCTTTAACTTTCTTTGAATATTTTAAGTAGTCCTTAGCTACATTTGCTTCTCTGTAAACAGGCCATTTAGGTTCAGCTAAGACTAAGCCCGCAGATATAGTAACGCTCGGATTATTTGAAGTCATTTGACTGAATTTTTCTTGAATATTAACTGAAAGATCACAAACAGCATCCCAACAGCCCATTAAGAATAAATCATCACCGCCAGAATATCCCATGTAAATCTTGTTTCTGTATTTTTCTTCTTCTACGAGCCAATTTAAATAACCTTCAAAGAATATTGAGAGCAATTTACTCATTGTTGAGACACGTGAAATCGATGCGCTTTTATGTTCATCTTTATCACGCTTAAGCCCTTCACTAAATAATCTACCGAGGTTATCCACATCCATCCTTAATACTCCCAAATATTTTGCTCCTTTTGAATTCTTAACTAGCTCATCAAAACTAAGAACATTCTTTTTATTAGGATCAATCGGAACGTTTTTTCCGATAAAGTCAAACGAAAAGGCTATTGGAATATTACTTTTTTCTATATAGTGTAGAAACTCTTTACTTAAGAACTCAAATCTTTCTCTTGGGTTAAATTGGATGATTTGGATTAAATTTAAAGGTAATTTAGAAAAATCTTTTAAGGTTTCTCTTAATTCTTCGCCTGTAGCAAATTTATATCCAAACCCAAGTCCTTTAAATTCTAAGTCAAATTCAAATTTAGGCGGGTTATCAGGATTATAAATCACCATTAGGAGATAATCAGATTTGACTAGTTCTGCTCCAACATTCTCGAATTTCTTACATTGTTTACATATCTCGATTTCATCAGTATGTTCGAGCTCATACTTAGGAACTTCTCTCTTGCATATTTTGCATATTTTAACATCTCCACCAATACCCATTGGACCTAGAACTTCCTCATATTTATCAGACATAATGTCAGCAAACTGCTTTAGTTTAGCAACCTCGATTTTCTTACGGAGTTTTTCCAATAATATTCCATAATCCTCAAGTTTCTCACATTCAGTCTTATAGCTGCTTATTGCGACATAAAGTTCTCCTTCAAATTCTTCTAATAAATACTGATTAACTTTTTTAATAGCTTCTTCAACTTTCTTCTCATAATCTAAAGTGTATGGAGCAAGAATAGTGAAATTGCCTCCTCCACAGAAGATCATGTTTGCGAGGCTAAGTCCAAGTTCTTTTAAAAGATATAATCCAATAGTTTGATTGATTAAACGAACATAAAAGGATCTCCCTCTAAGCATCTTTGCTGCCTGTTCTGATGTGATTGTGTAAATAAAGTCTTGGATACGACAAATATCTCCGCCTATTAGCATCAAGTTCTTTCCATCTCCTTTGTAAAGAGATTCAGCAATAGCACAAGTTGTTGAAAGATGTTCAAAGAGCGAAATATCAGGTTTACACTTTATAATAGCAGAAGGCATAAAAAACGTATACTTCAGCAATAAATTATAGAGTGTTATGAAATGAGCATCAGGGTTATTAATTTTGGATAGAAGATTAAACTCATTCTCAAAATCTAACCATAAACCAGCATAGTGTCCAGAAAGAACTTCTGGCAAATTATTTCTTAGTTTAGGAAGGATTCGTTCACCATATTCCAATTTGGCAATTTCATGATAAAATTCTTCTTTTGGTTCAGGTCTTTTATCTAAACGGACTTCACTAAAAATTGAGAGTAGAGGGGTCTTAAATATATCATCCAGAAGAGCTTCCTCTTCGACAGGCTCTCTTTCTTTTGCTGATATACCATCAGCCTTCATTAAAATATGGAGTAAGTCCTTTAGTTCATCAGAAGGTTTTACACAATATCTTTGTGAATGATGGCTTCCAACTAAATTTATTATTTTATCCTTTAATTCTTGTAAGAATGGGGGAAAGTCAGCTTTTTCAAGAAAAAGCACAGCTGCCTTTTGTTGTTCTAATTTTTGTGTTCTCCCAGCACACCTTTGACTAAATTTGCCTATATCATGTAGTAGAGAAGAATATCTTATTATTAACTCTTCTTTACTTATGCTCTTTTCCATGTACTCTATCACCCTTAAAATAAGTATTTAACATTTACATGTGGAAACAACGCTCATTAACCTCTTCAGGACTTCTCTTTAATAGTTCTAAGGCGAAATCTCTTACAGATAAAGCCCATCGCCTTAACTCCTGAGTTAGGACTAGCTTTCTTCTTTCAAACTTTTTAGCATAGTAAACCTCAGCATAATTTACATCTTTTCTCTCAATATATTCAATTAACAAGGCATACCAAATCAATTGTAAAGCATGTAATGAATAAATACCTATTAATGGAGCTTTTCCTGCCTTAACCTCTACTGGTATTCCATTTTCGATTACGTCCACTTTCCCACATAAAGCTAGATCAGGTGCTTTGTAATATTCCTCAAATCGCCTATAGGGTATGCAAATTCTAGCAAGCTCAACACCATCAACCCTATGAATGATGGCTAATTCTCTTATCCAATTAGCCCACTCTAAACTAGTTATCTCTATATGCTCTTGAATTCTTTGGAGCTCGTCTTCCCATTTTAAGCCAAGTCTTTTAAAAGCCTCTTCAAAATCTCTATGCATATGATAAAGAATATCTTTAGCCTCAATAATGTATCTATAAGCTGTTTCTTCTAACCCTTCACCAAAGGAGAATTTAGATACAAGTTCATACTCCCTTGATAATAATTGCATATGAATCTCATGTAATACTCTACCTACAATTGCGTTCTTTGTATTAGGCTTAGGTAAGCCCGTTTTATAGACCGTATAGAAGCACCTTTTACAGAAAAGAAACTCACATAAAGCAGTTACAGGAAGCATTGTATCAGATTCCACTTTACTTAACTCGTATCCTCTAACTAGAGTTGAATGGTGGTAGCTTTGAGTCCTCAAAGAAAAAATTAGAGGACTCTCTGCACTGCTCCACCGATATAGGCTCTGTCCCATGTTATTATACCACCATATAGCAATACTTTGTAGAGCTATTCTAATCATTCTAGAGGAAAACTCTATAAATTTAGAGTAATACTCGAATATATGATAAGAGGCATTTAGTTATGAAAATTAAAGGACTTATACCTAACTATAGTGAAGCTATCATGCAACCTAACAGTAGAAAAGTTCTCCAAGCGATAGCCCGAGCAGGAGGTATTTCTAGCTTTTCGGATATAAGGAATGCCTCTGGTATAAAAGATCCTACTTTGGTACATCATCTTAATAGGCTTCAAACCCTTAATATTATTGAAAAAGAGGTTAAGGGAACATATAGGCTAAGGTATAAGACTCCTTTATGCTATATCTTTCAAGAAAGACCTTCGATACCAATAGCATACTTAGGATTATTAGGAAGAAGAGATAAAAGAGTTGAGCCTGAAACCGAAGTGGCTTTAGAGCTATTATCAAAAGAAGGTATTAGACCTCAACTCGTTTACGTAGTCACTTCTATGGAAGCTCTAAAAGAATGGGAAGATCTTAAGCTACCATATCAATGGATACTCTGCTATGAAGATGAGATAATAGATATAGATGCAGTAAAGAGGAAGATTAAGCCTCAGCTTGAAAGCCTATTAAAGGATTATGTAGTCTTCATGGACTGCACATCAGCAACGAAGCCAGCCACGATAGCCTATTATGAGCTAGCTCAGCAATATTATGCACCTCTTTTATATGTTTATGAGGAGAAGAAAGTATTAAAGTGGCTCATATCTAAAGAAACTATAAAAGCTAGACTTAATATATAGCAAAAGGAGGGTTGATGTAAGAGTAATCAAGTGAGGCTACTCACCTCACACTATTGAGACAAATTGTGAACGAGCTTATATACCCCTTGTCGATTTTTTAATGTTCACAAATCAAGTTCAAAATAGGAAAGAGAAATGCTTATTTAGCCGATCAGAGCTCAAAAATGGGTAAGATTCAATGACTCTTTAAAAGAAGAGAATACAGAAACTTATAACTAAGTATATGAAAGCATCATCGTATTCTGATTCAATGACTCTTTAAAAGAAGAGAATACAGAAACTTATTATCCATTCTCCTTTTTGGCTTATTGCTAGGTTAAGATTCAATGACTCTTTAAAAGAAGAGAATACAGAAACTCTTGCTTACCGCATATTCTACACTTCATTCTTTTCTGATTCAATGACTCTTTAAAAGAAGAGAATACAGAAACTCACTAGGGGCAGTTATCTTGAAACCATCCCTACCGATTCAATGACTCTTTAAAAGAAGAGAATACAGAAACTATACCACGCTAAACCTCCTAATCCCAAAGCTATCAAGATTCAATGACTCTTTAAAAGAAGAGAATACAGAAACATTGCTGAACTGTTAAAGCACATAAAGGAGGTTCATAAAGATTCAATGACTCTTTAAAAGAAGAGAATACAGAAACCCTCTTGCCTCATTTTTGATACCTCCACCTTAGAGGTGGATTCAATGACTCTTTAAAAGAAGAGAATACAGAAACTTCGCAAACAAAAAAGACCTAATTGCAGGATTTAATCGATTCAATGACTCTTTAAAAGAAGAGAATACAGAAACACTCCTCCATTAATTGAGGGATCTTCTTACCTATTAAGATTCAATGACTCTTTAAAAGAAGAGAATACAGAAACAACTTATCGCTCTGTAACAATAAACTTACTAGCCTAGATTCAATGACTCTTTAAAAGAAGAGAATACAGAAACTTTATCTCACCTCCTTTATTCTTTTCTTTTCTTAATTAAGATTCAATGACTCTTTAAAAGAAGAGAATACAGAAACTGTGCTTTTTGTCCTTTTAGCACAGTCTTCTCGTCTATGATTCAATGACTCTTTAAAAGAAGAGAATACAGAAACCTCTGACTGTTACTGTCGCTCCTGAGCCATTTTGAAATGATTCAATGACTCTTTAAAAGAAGAGAATACAGAAACAATCCTAGTTCGCATATTATCATGTGAATCACCAATACCGATTCAATGACTCTTTAAAAGAAGAGAATACAGAAACAATCCTAGTTCGCATATTATCATGTGAATCACCAATACCGATTCAATGACTCTTTAAAAGAAGAGAATACAGAAACTCTCATACCCCAAATCCCATAAAAACAAGTGCACCAGATTCAATGACTCTTTAAAAGAAGAGAATACAGAAACGTAGCCCGCTATCAATTCGTATCCTTTCTCAATTTGTGATTCAATGACTCTTTAAAAGAAGAGAATACAGAAACTTTAACTAGCTTTGTGACTAAGGAAAGCAATAAAGATGATTCAATGACTCTTTAAAAGAAGAGAATACAGAAACTTGAAGAAATCATGGATCATTTTTAGCCTGACTTGCCGGATTCAATGACTCTTTAAAAGAAGAGAATACAGAAACGATAATGGGTAGCCTATTACATTCTCAGCATACCATGATTCAATGACTCTTTAAAAGAAGAGAATACAGAAACTAGAGATTCTTGATATCATACGCTTTATTATTTATGATTCAATGACTCTTTAAAAGAAGAGAATACAGAAACTCAAGATCAACGTAGGCTGTAACATTCGTCTTTCTTCGATTCAATGACTCTTTAAAAGAAGAGAATACAGAAACATAAGCTTCATGCCTCCCGACTAGGGCATCCCCCAAGATTCAATGACTCTTTAAAAGAAGAGAATACAGAAACTAGCCTTATTTTTTCTGTTAGTCCTATAATACCATAAGATTCAATGACTCTTTAAAAGAAGAGAATACAGAAACCTACGATCTCATAGAACGCATCGGGCTTAGCAGAATGGATTCAATGACTCTTTAAAAGAAGAGAATACAGAAACACTATCAGCCATTTAGACCATGAAGAAGGATCAGTGATTCAATGACTCTTTAAAAGAAGAGAATACAGAAACCTACACAGACGGCTCTTACCATCTTCACAAACCTTTAGGATTCAATGACTCTTTAAAAGAAGAGAATACAGAAACATAGTATTAGAAGTTTCTAAATATTTATCAAGAGAGGGATTCAATGACTCTTTAAAAGAAGAGAATACAGAAACCAGACCTTGGGTATGTTCTACCCGTTCCGGATGTATGATTCAATGACTCTTTAAAAGAAGAGAATACAGAAACAGTAGGTCTTTTTTTGGTCTATCTTTTTGTTTCATTGATTCAATGACTCTTTAAAAGAAGAGAATACAGAAACAATTTTTTCCACTTTATAGCCTAACTCAACAGCACAGGCGATTCAATGACTCTTTAAAAGAAGAGAATACAGAAACTTATTGTAACCCTATCGTCACTATTGCCATTTTGTTGATTCAATGACTCTTTAAAAGAAGAGAATACAGAAACATTAGCGTATGTATATTCATAGCTTTGACCTTTATCTGATTCAATGACTCTTTAAAAGAAGAGAATACAGAAACTTTACAGCTTGAGCTACTATGTAAGCTAAATCCTCTGATTCAATGACTCTTTAAAAGAAGAGAATACAGAAACGCAATTACTGCTGGTATTTTTGTTAAACCAATCTTTTGATTCAATGACTCTTTAAAAGAAGAGAATACAGAAACCGCTCAACTTTCCACCTCACTATTCTTTGTGTGTCTGGATTCAATGACTCTTTAAAAGAAGAGAATACAGAAACCAAGGAGATATATTGCTATTCCAAAGAATAGTCGCAGATTGAAAAATCACGATATTTCTGATTCAGAAACTTCCTTCTTAACATTTTTTAATAACAAACGCACTCTATTGAAAGCTATGATAACTCTGGTGATTTATGATATTTCAGATGATAAAGATAGATCCAAACTTGCTGAGCTTTTGATGAATTATGGTTTAGAAAGAATACAGTATAGTGGCTTCAAGGGTATTTTAAATACTCATGATAGGCTTATCTTAGTTAAGGAAGTCAAGAGATTCGTTACAGGAGATAAAGATAGCGTTTACGTAATCAGATTATGCAAAGAATGTGCCAATTTATGCCAGATCGTATCCAAAAAAGATGTAACACTAATCGATAAATCACAAGTTAGAATAGTTTAGTGATGGAAATTGTATTTTCTCACCGAACTAGAGCATAAGATGCTTCTTCATAGACTCTTACCTTTAGCTAGGCAAGTAGGAGTAAGTCCTGAATTGAGAGGTTGGAACTGGCATCAATCACCTCTTAAGCCATATTATGATGTTAAGATACCTATGTATTCTGTTTGCTCAAAATACTGTCCTAATGACAGGGATGTTTATTTAGCTCAAGTAAAGAAGGTAAAGCCGATTCTAAACTTCAAAGTTACCCTTGGCAAAATCCTTCATGGCGTAGTTAGTGATGCTCTTCAAGCCTTTATGAGAGGAGAAAATATCAGCTTTGAGGAATGGTGGGAGAGGATAAGATGGGAAGGATTAGTTGGAGATAGACAACTTTTAAAAAGAAGGGCAAAGCATGTATGGGACTTCATAGAAAAGAATTGCAAAGCTCAATATACCAATCTATCAGCCACTCAGCCTTATGCATCAGATTACGATCTAATGAAGTCGTCTATGCCATTTTTAATCGAGCATAAAATCTCTGGTGAGCTTCTAGGGTTAAGCGGTTTCTTGAGCCTAGATTGTTATGATTATCTAAGATGCATTATGTTTGATTTAAAAGTAGATGATAAGCAAGAGGATTGGCACAGATTATTTCCTGTAGGATATGCAATGGTCTTTGAGAGTGTCCATGAGGTTCCTGTGGATATATGCTGCGTTTTATACTTGAGCTTCGTCAACGAAAAACTCGTTGTAAAGAAGGATATCTTCTTCTCTAATAACGAGTTAAGAAGCTGGTGGATTGAAGAAAGAGATCGTAAGCTGGAGATCGTTGCATTAAAGAAAGATCCAGGCACACCAAATATTTGTAATGAAGATTGTATATACTACAAAAGCTGTAAAGGTGAATAAATTGGAAAGATTAGTAATCGATGGCTATGGAAAGTATGTAGGGAGAAAAGGAGATAGAATTATTGTAAGGGAAGAAGGGAAGATAGTTGCCCAAGTTACGCCTGAAGAGTTAAGGCAAGTTTTGATAACTGGGCATGGCGCTATTACCTTTGATGCTTTGAACCTACTTTCTAAGAATGGGGTAGATGTTATCTTGATAGATCAGCAAGGTGAATTGAGCGCTCGTTTATCATTTCCTGAGCTAAGAACTGTATTGACAAGAAGAGAGCAATACTATGCTTATAAGGATAAAAGAGGGGTAATTTTGGGCAAGGAGTTTGTATTAGCGAAGCTAAGAAATCAATATTCAACTTTAGGCACTATAGCCAAAAGAAGAAAGGATTCTGATGCCAATTCAGCAGATAAAATATATGAGAAGAGAGAAGAAATAAGCCTAAGGATACATGAGATGGAGCAGGTAAACGGTGAGAATATAGAATATGTGAGAGATTCTATAATGGGTATTGAAGGTGTAGCATCAGCGAATTATTGGTCTGCTATTGCGCTCATAATACCTGAAGAATTTGGATTTAAAGGAAGATCGGGAAGATACGCTCCCGATCCAGTAAATGCTATGTTGAACTATGGTTATGGTATATTAGAGGGAGAGATTTGGAGGGCTATCCACTTTGCAGGTCTAGATCCCTATGGAGGATTTTTACATGTAGATAAACCAGGTAAGCCGAGTTTAGTCCTTGATTTGATGGAAGAGTTTAGACAGCAACTTATCGATAAGAGCATAATAAAGCTATTATCTAGAAAGGAAATTAAGCCAGAAGACTTTTCTATCAAGGATAATCTTTGCTTTTTAGGAGATAAAGCAAGAAGGACTTTATTGAAGGAAATTTTGGAGAGGTTTGAGGATTACATCGCCGTTAATGAAGAGAAGATGAGATGGTCCGATTTGATGCTCAATCAGGCTAGAAATATTGGCAAATTTTTAAGAGGAGAAATACCAAAGTATGAAGGCTTCTGGTTACGATGGTAAAATTATCATCAATGTATATGAGATAGTTCAGTATTACTATTGCCCGAGAAAGATTTACTTTTTACGTACATTAGGCATCCCAATGCTAAGGATGAGGAAGATGATAAAAGGTCAAGAGGAGCATCAAAAAGAGATCAAAAGAATAAAGGAGAGAGAAACGATTTTTAATTATAGTCGAGATGAAGTTAAGGCGATCTATTACAAATTGTCATTAGAAGATAATGATTTGGGGCTAACAGGGCAGATAGATGCAGTCATCGAATTAAAGAATAATAAAATCTTGCCAGTTGAGATTAAGTATTCAGAATATATGGATGCTTTTAGAAGTAGGAAAAAGCAACTTATAGCTTATGCAATTTTATTAGAAAAGAAGTTCAATCGAATTATCGATGAGGGTATTCTATACTTTCCAGATCAGAATAAGCAAATTACCTTACCGATCAGTTATGAGGAGAAAAAGCATTTAATCAAAGATATAGAAAAGATAAGAAGTTTGATTCTTAGTGAGAGGCTTCCACTTAAGTCAAATACTGAAAGATGTAAATATTGTGAAGTTGCTAAATACTGTGCATAAAAAACTTCTTATGTATCAATGCATTAGTGTGGAATGATGAAAAAAGTTCTAATCATGAGTGTTGGAATTGGTAGAGGCATTGAGAGTGCCTTATATAAATCCATGAAGGAACATAATCCGAATTATGTAGTGTTTATAACTACTAAAGAAAGTGAAGCAACATTAGAAAGAATGGTGAATGGCAAAAGGATTAAAGATATGGTCGAGAACACATGCCTAACTATAGAAGATGAAAAAGATATAGAGTCCTCATATAAAAGTATAAAAAATCTCGTAGAAGACTTGTTAGAAAAAGGTTACTCTCCAAGTGAAATATATGTTGATTTCACTACAGGCACTAAAGTTATGTCTGCAGCGTTAGCTTCTGTAGCTCTCATGTATAATCTTAGCTCTTTAACATATGTATATGGACAAAGAGACGAAAATGGAAGAGTCATCTCTGGAACAGAAAAGATCATGTCTCTAGAGCCTTTGAGAATCATTTTAGATATTAAAGAAAAAAAGGATATTCCAGCTTATTTTGATGTCTACCAGTTTAATGCATGTTTAGAAACTCTTAAAGAACTTAAGGCTCATGAAAGAATATTCTCTCATAAAGAACTTGAGCGAATAAATGAATTAGAAAACTTGATCATCGGTTTTCAGGAATGGGATCGATTTAACCATAAGCAAGCTAAGGAGATATTATCAAAAGTAAAGAAGTTTAAACTTGAAAAGCAAATTGGATTTTTAGATGAGTTAATTGAAGAAAGAAAAAGTTTATCAAAAAAGTTTCCTGAATTAAAAGGGAAAATACCTACCCATCATTTAATTGTTGACTTATTCTCAAATGCTGAAAGAAGGGCTGAAGAAGGCAACTATGATGATGCTGTAGCCAGACTTTATAGGGTTATTGAAATGATCTGTCAATTCGTTTTGCTTAATGAATTTAAAATTGATTCAAGTAATGTAGACATAGATAAGTTGAAGGATAGACTATCAAAAGATCAGATTGAGGAGTATCAAAGAAAAATGGATGAAGAAGGTAAAGTCAAGCTTGGATTGAAGGAAGACCTTGATTTAATTATAAAACTCGATCCTAAGAATCAGATATCACAACTTTGTTCAGAAGTAGAAGATGACTTAAAGGAATGTTTGAGCTTCAGAAACAACTCTATATTAGCCCATGGGTTTGATCCTGTTCATAAAGATGAATATGAAAAGTTTCAGCAACTTGTGATTAAATTCATAGATAAAATAATTCCTAATTATAAGGAAATGCTAGAAAAATCAAGATTCATTAAAATTAATCAGTAAAGAAATATAAAAAGCAATGCTTCATTAAGGATTAATTAGCATATCTATTCTTTTAAGGAATTTCATGCCTACACCATTTAAACGAATAGAATCATGTACAAATCGCTTTAATTCTCTTTAATTTCTGAAAAGGGCTAACCTATTCTACAAAATTTTCACATACTACCATCTAAAAGATAAGCCTTAAGTTATCACTCTTAATACTTTCATAAAATTATTTTACGCTCATATATGGTTGGTGGTAGGTGGTCCTGTCTCTTGTTGTGGGAGTAGGATTAGTATGGCTCTCTGGACTCTATCTATGTTTCTTGTGTTTCTTAAGTGTTGGTAGTGTGAGCAGTATAGGTATGTGTGCTCCTTGGATATGCCTCTGTATGTATCTAACCATGGTCTGAGGATTGAGAACTCGGCTTCTACTGTGTTGATGTGGGTGCCTCCTTCTCTCGCATACTCTCCGGCGCTGTGGTTGACAGATTCGTGCCTGTATAGTCCGTCTAGGATGCTGTATGGAGGGTAGTCGTCGTGGTA
>Ga0209225_1000313_pt1 | contig 58190 bp, 70 predicted proteins | sample WasSprMetagenome_FD_184732 | JGI IMG/M metagenome (GOLD analysis project Ga0209225, IMG submission 184732) | Sulfidic aquatic microbial communities from Washburn Spring, Yellowstone National Park, USA - WS (SPAdes) (version 3) | ecosystem: Environmental > Aquatic > Thermal springs > Hot (42-90C)... | reverse complement strand
CCCTTGACCTGCCAGCCTCTGAATTTCTCAGCGTGTTCATGGAGCCTTAAGGGTATTACGAGGTGTCCCTTATGTGTAGCGATTTTGAGGCTTCCCCAGTTGAACCAGAAGAGGTGTGTATCGTCGAGGAGAATTACCTTCAACAGCTCTACCGATGGAGGCTTGATATTGCTTTTTCTCCTTGAAAGCCTCCTATACGATTTGTACATCCCTAAAGCCACCGTTATAGCAGTATAAATGTAGTGCGATGGATAATCCCTAAATCTCCTCCTCAATTCTCCGTAGATTAGTTCATGCAATCTCTTCCTGGATGTTATATTCATGCTCATCGCTCTCTTCAGACACTCCCCAACCATGCTCCTATAAGTTGAGAAAAGTCCTTCCAGTACCTTTCTCTGCTCCTCTGTAGGTTCAAGCTTGAACTTGCACGTTTCAGTCAGCAATAAGCTGTTTGACACCATTCACCACCTTCTCATACTTATGGCTCCTCAGACCATAGAGTTTCCCAGCGAATCTCGATACTACGGCTATCAAGTCCTCTACGAGCTCTTGATAAGCGTCCTCAGGCTCCTCCCCGTTAACAACCTCAATCCTAACACCATGGGATGAGAAGTACCTCTCCAGATAGCTGAAGCCAAACCTAGTCAACCTATCTTTAAAAGCCACTATTATGACCCCAATCCTTCGCCCTTCAACAAGATCGAAGAGCTTGCTCAATGATTTCCTCCTCTCGTTAAGTCCACTTGCTACATCTTCTAAAACTGCAACGACCTCGTACCCTCTTGATTTAGCGTATTCCAGCAAGCTTTGCTTCTGTCTTTCTAGATCGCCCTTCTGTTTTTGGTCGTGGGAGGAGACCCTTGCATAGATAACCGCCTTCCCCGAGACATCAGGCCTAACAAATCCCATTAAACGCTCAACTTCACTCTCAGGTATCCTCCTCCTACCGCCGACAGTTCTGACGACCCTTATCTTCCCCTGTTTATCCCACTTCCTGAGCGTATTGGGATGAATCCCTAACCTTCTACAAGCCTCTTGGAGAGTTAGCAGTTTTTCAGGCATCATGTAAATAATTGTTAAGAAGGGCTATATAAAGTTAACTACTCAGAAACTGCTGAATAACCCTTCTGGGAACGGAGTTTCACATGCCCCTCTAACGATTTTAACTTGAGATCCCCCGATCGCATGATGAGCGAAGTTGAGCTGCTCAGAAAGTTCCTGAGGAGGGGCCTCAATCTAACGCCTGAGGCTCTGAGCTGCTTGATGCGAATGGATGATGTTGAGAGGGTAGTGGAGTTGTTACCCCGTAAGCCCGTCATAGATTACGAGGATATCCTCCCCCTGATGAGGGCTGAGAGCGATGAAAAGATCGAATTCGATGTGATCCTGAAACCGGATAACTTAGGCATCTCAGGAAACGTGGAGGAGTTCATAAGATTCATCAGAGCGAGATTCGATAAGCTCAGGCCCTTGGTAGCGAGATGGGTGGATCTCGAACCCATACCCATAGCGGAGCTGAGGAATAAGACTAGCAGAAATGGGGACAATCTCTTCATAATAGGTATGATAATGGAAAAAATTTCAGCAAAAGATGGGTCAATAAGGATGGTTATTGAAGATGAAAGCGGAACAGTTAACGTCGTATTCAGGAGGGATAGCAGGGCTTGGGAGCTCGCCGAGAGGACACCATTGGATAGTGTGATAGGGGTCAGAGGGACCTACGTCAATGGGAAGTTGTATGGGGAGAGCATCCTCCTCCCAGATGTCAAGAGCGATGAGGTCTCTGAGGGAAGGCATGAGGGTAGGGCTGTAATGATAAGCGATGTGCATGTGGGGAGCAGGTACTTCAATGAGTGGGCCTTCGAGAAGTTCGTGAGGTGGTTGAGGAGCGAGGATGCGAGGGATGTGAGGTACCTCATAATATGCGGGGATCTGGTCGATGGCATAGGTGTCTACCCCAATCAGGAGGAGGAGCTCAGGATATCAGATGTCTACAAACAATTCGAATACGCTGGCAGGTTCCTCTCCAGGATACCGAGTAGGATCAAGGTTATTTACATTCCGGGGAATCATGAGCCCGTTAGACAGGCTGAACCCCAGCCTGAGCTCCAATCTGACTATCTGGATATATTACTGGATGCCAATCATAACATAGTAGCTCTCCCTAACCCATCGATGGTAAAGATAGGGAGCTTGAGCATCCTTCTCTACCATGGAAGGAGCTTGAATGCTGTGATGAAGCATATACCTGGCCTGCAGCCCGTGAACCCGCAAACGGTAGTGGAAGCGATGTCATGGATCTTGAGGCTGAGGAACTTAGTGCCAATCTACGGTGAGCATCCCATATCGCCCGAGGAGAGGGATTGGCTCCTAATAGAGAATCCACCTAACTTATTCCATACCGGTCATGTCCACGTTTACGGTGTGGGTGATTATAGAGGAGTCAAGCTGGTCAACTCGGGCACTTTCGAGAATGAGACCCCCTACATAAGGAGCTTGGGAATAGAGGTAACTGTTGGGAAAGTTCCCGTATTAAATCTTGAGAATTTAGAAATTAAAATTATGGATTTTCAATAAAAAATTTGAGATTATATCCTTATTCCCATCTGAAAGAGGAGGGACTTCATCTGCTCCGGGGGCAGAGCCATCCTCTCCACGACCTTCGTATTGCCCCTGGCCCCTCCGTAGTCCATCTTTATCTCAACTAAGCCGAGGGATTCGAGCTCCCTCAGGATCCCGCTCACCCTCCTCATCGTGAGCGGTTTCACACCATAGCTCAGGGCCCTCTTACCGTATACGGAATATATCACTCCAGTCCCCGGCCTCACCTGAGGCCTCTCCAGTATCTCAGCTATAGCAGCTAGGATCAGCCTGTGATGAAGGGGCAGGGTCCTCACGGTGACGGATATCTCCTCCTCGTTGACGGAGTTTAGGGCTTTCTCCACATGCTTAACTGTCAGCTTCTCAGCTTTCTCATCCTCCGCGATCTCTGCGGCTATTCTCAGGACATCTATAGCTCTTCTAGCATCCCCTGACTCTTGGGCAACTCTAGCTGCGATCAGATGAAGTGCCTCATCATCCCACGTCCCGAGCTTTATTCCCAAGTCCGCTCTCTGCCTCAATATGTTGTAAAGCTGAGGTTGAGTGTATGGGGGGAAGTGGATCCTCAGGGGCTCGAAGCTGCTCCTCTCCCTCGGGTCCAATCTCTCTAGGAAATCTAGGGTGTTGCTTATTACGACCATGCTTATGCTCAGGTCCCCTCCGAGCTCGTAGTTGAGCCTCGAGAGCGAGTAAAGTATCCTACCGCCGTCCCTCCTAACGAGCAAATCCACCTCATCCAATATGACTATGAGCCTCGAGTTGGAAGATGAGTAAGCTTCGATGAACTTATCCCAGAGGACATCGAATGGATAGCCGGAAGGTGGGACTAGAACTCCCAAAGCCCTATTCAGCTGGTACATGACCCTGTAAGATGTCGACGCTTGGCTGCAGTTTATGTAAACGAACTTAGCCCTGAGGTTAGGGTACTCCTGCTTGAACTTCCCGCTCACATTTTTAACAACAGCAGTCTTCCCAGTTCCAGGCTTTCCTATGAAAGCCACGTCGCTCGGGGGCTGATCGCTCAATAGATCCGATAGAGCCCTGGTGAATAGGAAGATCTGCTCCTCCCTTCCCGGTAGGGTATCTGGTATGAAGGAATCCCTCAGGACCCTCTTATCCTTGATTATTGAATAGCTTACATAGGAGGTATCATAAAATATACTATTATTTATCGGCATCCACGGCTTCCCCTCCGCCCAGACCTGAATATGATAGACATCAACTCCACCTTTAAACTTGATGCCTTTTTAAATGAAGTATTATGAAAGTATTATATCACATTCATTGTGAGGAAAACATATGATAATGAGTATGTGATATATTTCAGCTCCATCAACTCCAAGCCGGGAGAGAGACCCTCATATTTCAGCTCCATCAACTCCATTAAGTGAGGCTCGGAGTTGAAATAACACATCTTCAACTCCATATCACCGGAAAGGAAGGAGTAGAAACTCAGGTGGGAGTGTCGCCAGGAGTGAACCCGTTATCATGATAGCTGTAGCGTATGCCAGAGCGAGGAAATCTATGAGCCCCATCTCATAAGTGATATAGCTAGTCCTCTTCCCGGATCCGAAACATCTGCTCTCAAGAGCCTCAGCTAATTGCTGCGCTCTCCTTATAGCTATAACTATGAGGGGTATCAGCAGAGGGAGGAGGCTCTTAGCTCTCCTTATGAACCCGCTCCTCTCCACCTCGTGCCCCCTACTGGCTTGAGAAGCGATTATGTTCATGAAATCGTCAGCGAGCACGGGGATGAATCTCAAAGCCACTATGAAGGAGAAAGTTATTGAAGTGGGGACCCTCAGCTTAGATAGCACATCCCCTATCTCCGAAGGGTTCGATCCATTCATGAATATAGCTGAGGCTATTATCATCGTGAGCAACCTTATCACCATGGACAGGCTGAAAACTATATTATTTGTGGTAATGTAATTTAGGACAATTAGTATTAAGATGAAGAATGTTGAAGCTTTTAACGATCTAACTACCCTCCTCCCCGATCTCGACATCAATATCAGGGGGATCTGCGCCACCAATGAGAAGAGCTGGAGGAGGAAGCTAGTTGATATCAGAGGGATGATTATGAATGTTATGAATAGAATGAACTTGACTAAGGGGTTCAGTCTAGCATATGAGCTCTCTAACTGACCGGTCCTGAATATCTCAAGCATCCCCAGCGGATCGAACACTCAGACACCTCCTCAGAAGGTTCTCAATGAGATAAGAGGCTGGAGGCATTAATTGATTCATGACCAATCCCCTTATATCTGAGAAGATATCCTCCGGGGATCCCATCCCATAGATCGATCCTCTATTCAATACTAAGACCTCATCTGGATCGAGCTCCTCCAACCACTCTATATCATGGGTAACAACGATTATACCCTTCCCCTCATCCCTCAACCTCCTCAACAAGCTTATCAGGGAGTCCTTGGAGATAGCGTCCTGCCCCACGGTAGGCTCATCTAAAGCTACGAAAGTAGGTCTCATGGAGAGGACGCAAGCTATAGAAAGTCTCTTCATCTCCCCTCCGCTTAGGGACCAGGGGCTCCTTCCTCTGAGCTCCCAGAGGCCCACCTCCTCGAGGCTCCATCTCACGGAATCTCGTATCTCATCCTCATCCATCCCCACGGATCTGGGACCGAAGGAGACTTCCTCCTCAACGGATTCCGAGAAGAACATGTGCTCGGGATTCTGGAAGACAAGCCCCACTTTCCTAGCTAATTGAGCTACGCTAGCCTCCCTAGTATCCACACCATCGACCAATACCCTGCCGGCCATCTCCCCCCTGTAGAAGTGTGGTATGAGGCCGTTCATCATCCTCAGGAGCGTCGACTTCCCGGAGCCGTTGGGCCCTATAACCCCGTATATCCTCCCCACTCCGAAATCTAAGGAAATGCCCTTAACTGCGAATCCATTGCTCCCCTCATATCTGAAGCTGACATCCTCGAACTTTATCAAGAGATCACCTCGCCGCAGCCCTTATGAGCTCCCCTACGGTCAGAGGCCTTCCCTTAACCCCGTAGTTCTTCGCGAATTTAACGACGCCAGGCGGCTTAACCCCTAGGGAATGGGGATCATCGTAAAGTATCTCCCTGGGATCCCCATCGAATTTTATCCTCCCCTCATGAACCACTAAGAGCCTGTTAGATGAGGGAGCGAAGAGATCCAGCCTGTGTTCAGCTACTATTATAGTGATCCCCTCTCTATTGAGCTCCTTCAATATTCTAACTATCCTAGCGGCGCCGAAAGGATCGAGCTCACTAGTCGGCTCATCCAATACCAATATATCGGGTTTCATAGCTACTATAGATGCTATTGCGACTAGTTGCTTCTCCCCGCCGCTCAGCTCGTAGGTGGATCTCCTCTCAAGGTGCTCTATCTTGAGTTTCGACAGGGCATAATTCACCCTTTTGACCATCTCCTCCCTGCTCATCCCTAAGTTCTCGAGGCCGAAAGCGACCTCTCTATCTACCCTTAAAGTGACTATCTGATTATCGGGATTCTGGAAGACAAGCCCCACTTTCCTAGCTAATTGAGCTACGCTAGCCTCCCTAGTATCCACACCATCGACCAATACCCTGCCGGCCATCTCCCCCCTGTAGAAGTGTGGTATGAGGCCGTTCATCATCCTCAGGAGCGTCGACTTCCCGGAGCCGCTCATCCCAGCTATTAGGAGGAAATCTCCTCTTCTAATCTCTAAATTCACGTCTCTGATGGCGTAGGACTCGCTTCCCTCGTACCTGAATGATACTCCCTCGAATTTTATCAACGTGCCCACATGCATGAACTGTCAAAAAAGATTATAATAGCAACCCATCACCCGATGGTAGGGATCGGAATGTCGAGTAGGAAGGCGCATGGTAAAGTCAAAACTAAGACCTGGTACAACACATATGCTTTCGATATATTTCCAGGTCAGTGGATAGGGGAGACACCCGCTAGCGATCCGGAGAGCCTGATAGGGAGGAACGTTGAGGTAGTAGTCAGGGATATAACTGGCGACTTCATGCACGAGAAGTACAAGCTCTGGTTCAAGATATTCAAGGTGGAGGGCAACAAGGCTTACGCCAGGTTCGTGAAGGAGATGCTGAACAAGGATTACATGAGATCGATAATCCAGAGGAGGAGCTCGAGGGTGGACATTCAATCGGAAGGGGTAACTAAGGACGGCAATTATGTCAGGATATTCACCCTGATAATCACGGTGACTAGGATAAGGAGCAGCCAGAAGCACGCGATAAGGGAGAAAGTTGATGAGTACGTCAGGAGCATAATTCCGAACTATACGGTGGAGGAGATCATAAGATCCTTCATATTCGGTAACCCTCTCCCAGTCACCTCCGAGATACAGAGGATCTCCTCAAAGATAGCGCCTATCAAATACGTCGAGCTCAGGAAGATGGTGATCCTTAAGCCATCGGAGAGAGAGGCTGAGGAGAGGATTGAAAGTAGCGCTGCTAGCGGCGGGTAAGGGAAACAGGTTAAGGCCCGCCACTGACTCCATACCTAAACCCCTATTACCCATCGCTTGCTCAACCCTTCTAGATCATAATTTAGCCCTCCTCAATTCGCCCGAAGTCTATGTAGTCGTGTGCTACATGAAGGAGCTATTCCTAGGATACCGATCCAAATATGGGGTCAATTTGGTGGATCAGGGTGAGCCCCTGGGGACCGGCCATGCGGTCCTCAAGCTCGAGGATTCCGTTAAAGAAGATCTCCTCCTCCTATACTCGGACATCTATATTCCACCGGGATTCCTTGAAATTTTTTTATCTGAGAGGGATAAGTACGATCATTTAGTCGCGGTAGCCCCCGTGGAGAGGCCCTGGGAGTTCGGCGTCATCGAAGCTGAGGGGAATCTCCTAAAGAGGATAGTAGAGAAACCCAGGAGAGGGGAGGAGCCATCGAATTTAGTGGTCGCTGGAGTCTTCCTCCTATCCCAATCAATATTCGATATACTCAGGGGTTTGGGCCCCTCCCCCAGGGGCGAGATAGAGCTGACATCGGCGATAACGGAAGCTGTTGAGAGGGGGGAGAGGGTCGGTATCGTAAGAATGAGCCCCTGGGTTGATGCAGGGAGGAGGGAAGATTTCCTCCTGGCTCAGGAACTGCTCTTAAACGATATGATATCTGGGCTGAGGAGGGTACCTGAGGGATTCAGAGTGGAAGGGTCATTGATAATCGGGAGGAACGCTGAGATGAACGGTAATTTCGATGGGCCGTGCTGTATAGATGGCAAGCTAATAGATTCGAAAGTAGCTAAAGCTTACATACAGCAGTCCGAAGTGATAGGATCAACTATAAGGAATTCGATAGTGATGAGCGGCTCCCTCATAAATAGATCCTCGATAGAATCTTCCATAATCTCCAAGGGATCCTCTGTAATCAACTCGAAATTGCTGAACTCTATAAATGCTTCGGGCACATCTATCGAGGGATGCGAGGTCGATAACGATCTAATTTGGGAAAGCAGGTCCTGTTCTACCTAGCTGTCACTATTTTAACGACATCCCTATGCTTCAGTTCGTAGTCTAAGGATATCCTCATCTTATTCCTCACATCAATCCCGTGCAAAGCCTTGTTCGCGATCTCGCTGTGGATCTTCTCAGCTAGATCCAATACCGTTCCATCCCTGGGTAGTATTATGGCATCCGGGAGTATATTGCCATCCTTATCGGAGAGCTTTGTCTCATTCTCGACTGGGAAGACGACCTTCATCCCCAAGACATTGAAAACGGAGACTTCTAAAGTATCCTGAACTCCCGTACTTCCGAATTCATTGAGCACCCTCTCCCTTATCATTTTCAGGACCTTCAGCTGGGGTTCGGATAGCTTGGCCTCATCTATTATCTCGAAGTCCCTGTCCCCCGGCTCATACCTTATTAGACCAGCCTTCGAGGCTTTCCTCAGTATCAGCTCAGCTTCAGCAGAGACAGGGATCACTGGCTCCTCGAAAGAGCTTCTCAATCTCTCCAAATTCTTTTGAGCACCTGAGATATCGATCTTATTCGCAGCTATGACGAAGGGCTTCCCCCTCCTCAGTATCTCATTCGAAAGTTCCTGCAGCTCATCTATGGTGAGATCTAGGGGCGATTTCTTGATGGAAAGAGATTCCAGGGCCTCCTTTACTACTTCTCTGCTTATCTCCAGTCCCGTTAAAACTTCATAAATTGCTTCATCGTAGGAGGCACCGCTCAAAAGCTTTCCCCTGATCTTCCCCTTAGCCCTCTCTATTATAGATGCCATCCACTTCGAGAACTCCTCCTTAACGATCTTCACATCCTCGACTGGGTCGTGGGTGAAGGGGGGAACTGGATTACCCTCATCATCAGTGGAGCCGGAGGCATCGACCACTATTATATTGACGCTAGCCCTCCTCAAATCATCTAGGAACTTGTTCCCCAAACCCCTCCCCTTATGAGCTCCCCTGACTAGGCCAGCTACATCCAGGAGCTTGACTGGGACGAACCTATGGGTTCCATTGCACCACCCATACTTGGGCTGGCATCTAACCCCGAACTCAGTGCAGACGGACTTAACTCTGACGTAACCGATCCCCTCATTGGGCTCAATCGTGACGAAAGGCCTGTTCTCCCTGGCCGCATCTACTAGAGTCGCTGCTGAGAAGAAAGTCGTTTTACCGACGTTAGTCTTGCCGACCACCCCTATGAGCATCTCCCCATCATGTATGTCAAGCTTTAAAATGAGATAAGCATTGCCTCTGAGGGTGCCAAACTTGGTCGTCGCCGGTAGGTACATGGAGAAGCTGGTCTGGAGGAAGAGGAAGGAGGATCCGGAGCTCATTAAGCTCTGGAGGGAGAGACTAATAAGTTGGAGGAGGGAACCGGCTGTCGTTAGAGTGGAGAGGCCGACTAGACCTGATAGAGCTAGATCCCTGGGCTACAGAGCTAAGCAGGGGTTCGTAGTAGTCAGAGTGAGGGTGAGGAAAGGTGGCAGGAGGAAGGCCAGGCCCAGGAGTGGGAGGAAGCCCGCTGGCCTAGGTATACTGAAGTTGACCCCGAAGAAGAGCATAAGGTGGATAGCTGAGGAGAGGGCAGCGAGGAAGTTCCCAAACTTGGAGGTGCTGAACTCCTATTACGTAGCTGAGGACGGGAAGTACTACTGGTATGAGGTGATAATGGTGGACCCTCACCACCCAGTCATCTCCTCGGATCCGAGGATAAACTGGATCCTGAACCCGGCGAACAAGAGGAGGGTATTCAGAGGGCTCACTAGCGCCGGGAAGAAGGCGAGGGGCCTGAGATCATCTAGGGGGATACCTGATTTCGTGAAGAGGTTCAAGAGGAAGAGGAAATTAGGTTGAAGCTGCTCTCAGCTGAGATATCGACGATGCTGTATCCATCCGAGGTAGAGGAGAGAGTTAGGTCTCTACTCCTCTCCCTATGCGATTGCGAGATAAGGGAGGAGAGGGTATCGAGCCACTACGGTTACTCTTTCAAGGTCCTCACATGCAATTTGAGCGGGGAGAGAGCTGAGGAATTATTGAGGAAGGTAATATGTTCTTTGAGCGATTTCGAGCTCTCCTCCCTTTTAGATAATATAGAGAGGTACGTTGAGGGGAGACATCTTTACATAAGGCTCTCTAAACAGGATCTGGCCCTCGGAAGGTTTAAGATCTATGAGGGGGATCCGGGAGGATATATAAGGATAAAATTCTCTTTCAAGAGCGCCTCGGAGATTGAGGAGATTAGGAAGGTCGGTGAGTCTTGTACGCAGATCTCATAGCGCCTAGGAGCGTTGATGATTGCAGCAGGATGGTGGAGAAGGCCGGATCCCTTGGTTATGGGATTTTAGGGATCCTCGGGGACTTCGAGGTAGAATCTGGACCAATTAAGACATTTAAAGTGGCTTTAGCTGATGGAATGGACCGTAGATCGAGGCAGAAGCTCAGAGGGGCAGAACTAATCTTAGCGAAACCCTCTTCTTTGGAGGATGCGAGGAGAATAGCGTCCTCGGTCGATGGGATGATAGCGACTTACGATTCGGAGAGGCCCAGGATAGATTACGTCAGCTTGAGACAATTGAAGAGGAATGAAGGAGCTCTAGTGATCCCCCTGAGCTACTTGATCAGGAGGATGAGCGAGAGGGCTCAGGTGCTGAGATCCGTTTATTTGGAACTGAGGATGGCTATTAGAATAGGGGTATACCCGATATTATGCAGCTTCGCATCCGAGGAGAGGGAGCTGGTGCCACCCAGGCTCATGATATCCTTCTCGGAGTTCTTCTTCGATCTCAGGAGGGAGGAATCCAAGAGGTTCGTTAAGGATTTCCCGACATATATGATCAGCAAGGAGAGGAAACTTAAGCTTAAGGGAAGGAGCGAGGTTGAAATTCAAGATACCGATTGACCTGAAGGAGAGGAGAAGATACGTATGCGTCAGGCATCCTGAGGGCTATCCGCTCCTAGATAAGACAAGAAAAACTCTCATGATTATTGGTGGGCTCAAATGTCTATCTTATAGTAAGATATCAGTTATCAACTTGAATAGAGAGATCTCCGTGATAAGGGCGAGTGAGAGCTCAGTTAAAGCTGTGCTGACAGCGATACTTATCCTCAAATATACTGAATGCAGTGAGATAGATGTGATCGGCCTATCTGGAAACCTCAGGAAGATAAAGGAGGTTTGCTCGAGGATCCATGATAAGCAATAGCCTACAGCATTTCTGGTGCAGAGAGCTCTCCATTATGGATTTGAGGCTCACTTCAAAGTGAAAGATAGTCATAGATCCTACTTGAGGATAAGACCCTCCTCCATTCCGATAGGATCTTCTCAGACTTTAGCATCCTCCAGATGGGAACTTCCCGATTTAATCGCGTTAATGAGGTATTAAAGCTTCAAAAATTGGACTCTCTAACTATCCCAGCCATGAGAGCTGTGTTTTAGCGGGCAATGATTTTATAACCTCATCACACTACTGAGTGAGGAGTGAGGTGTGAATATGTTTCCTCAGGTCACGGGATATGATAGAGCTATAACGGTATTCAGTCCGGATGGGAGGCTCCTCCAAGTAGAGTACGCGCTCTCAGCTACCAAGAGGACACCCCTAGCTATAGGGATGAAGTGCAAGGATGGTGTGGTCCTCTTAGCCGTTAGGAAGTACCTATCCCCCCTAGCTACCCCCCCTGAGAAGATATACAGGATAGATGAGCACATAGGAGCTATAGCTGCTGGATTGGTCGGCGATGGCTTAGTTCTGATAGAGAGGGGGAGGATGGAAGCTCAGTACAATAGGCTGATATATGGAGAACCGATAACGGTGAAGAATTTGGCTAAGAGGCTCGCTCTTTACAAACAGCAGTTCACACAGTACGCTGGCTTGAGGCCCTTCGGTGTCATGATAATAATAGGAGGGATAGATGAGGGCCCGGAGCTCTACGTGACGCATCCCGGAGGGGCATATTACGATTACGCAGCTTTCGCTGTGGGAAAGAACTCGGATAAGGTGAATGAGACATTCAGACAGAGCTTCAAGCAGGAATTCTCCTTAGATGAGTGCATAAAGTATGCGGTGAAGGTGGCGATGGAATCCGAGGAGGAGGAAGTCAATGAGAACTATCTGGAGATAGCGACTATAGATGTGAATACGAGGAAATTCAGGGAGCTCCAGAAGGATGAGATAGCAAAATACGTAAACTTAGCGAGGGGAAGCGAAGGGTGATTCTTTTGCCTGAGCCCGTGATAGCGAGGATAACGCGGGCCGGGAAGAGGTTCGAGATATTCGTCTACCCGGATAAGGCATATCAATTCAAGGAGGGAAAGCAAGTGGATATCAAGAGCATACTAGCTGTGGAGAGCGTATTCACTGATGCCAGGAAATCCGAGGTAGCTCCATCTTCGGAGCTGAAGAAGGCCTTCGGGACGACGGATCTCTACAGCATAGCTGAGACCATCCTGAGGGAGGGAGAAGTTCAGCTTACCGCTGAATATAGGAAGAAACTGCAGGAGGAGAAGATCAGGTGGATAATAAATTACATTCATAAGAACTTCGTCGATCCCCAGACTAACCTACCGCATCCAGTAGCCAGGATAGAGAAGGCTATGAAAGAGGCTAAAGTAAGGATAGATCCCATGAAGGATCCGGAGCAGCAGATTAAGGATGTGGTGGAGCAGCTTAGGAAGATACTCCCCCTCAAGACGGGCTTAGTTAAGATGGTGGTGACTGTACCCTCATCAGCTTGGGCTAAGGCCAGATCCTTATTGCTCGGGCAGGGCAACATAATATCTGAGAAGTGGTCCGATGATGGGGAAAAGGTCACTTTAGTGGCTGAAGTACCTGTAGGCTCCCAAATGCTACTTTTCGAGAGGATAGGTGAGATGGGAGGTCAGGCTAAAGTTGAGTGAGGTCACTCTTTTAGTTAGGGATAAGGAAGTGGTGATACCCGGTCAACCCCTGGCTAGGGGTAAGATAAAACCGGGGAAGGATGTTTACGTAGATGAGAGCGGTACGATAAGGTCTAAAAAGCTCGGTCTGGTGAGCTTGAAGGATGATGAGATATCCATAGTCCCCTTAGTCGGAGCTTATATACCGAAGGAGGATGATTTAGTGATAGGCATAGTCTCGAAGATAAGCGGGAACACGATCCTGGTAGATATAAGGAGCCCCTATCAAGGCGCTCTGCCGATCCAGAGGAGAGCTGAGAGGGTCGATCTGAAGAAATACGACCTGAAGATAGGGGATGTGATCCTAGCTAAAGTTAGGTCATTCGATGGGGCTTCCTCGCTCATACTCACGATAGATGCTGAGGGATTGGGGAAGCTCGAAGGCGGCTACTTGCTGGAAGTAGATCCGGCGAAAGTTCCCAGGGTCATAGGGAAGAGGCAATCTATGCTATCGATACTGAAGGAGGCGACTAGGAGCGAGATAATAGTTGCGAATAACGGTAGGATCTGGGTGAAGCCGCCCTCGGTCAAGGAGCTAATAGCCCTGGAGAAGGCTCTCAAGAAGATAGAGGAGGAATCCCATGTCTCAGGACTGAGCGACAGGATCTCCTCGCTCCTCTCCCAGGAGTTGAGTAGGTGATACCATGCCACTCTACGTAGAGAGGAAACCCGAGAGGTTGATAACTGAGGAGGGTATAAGGACTGATGGAAGGCTCCCCCATGAAATGAGGCCCATAAAAATGATGGTGGGGGTTTTGGAGAAAGCTGATGGATCGGCTTTCGTTGAATGGGGAGGAAACAGGATTCTAGCTGCTGTCTTCGGTCCTAGAGAGGTACATCCGAAGCACATGGTACTACCGGATAGGGCCCTGATAAGGGCGAGGTACAACATGGCCCCCTTCTCCACCCCGGAGAGGAGGAGGCCCGGGCCTGATAGGAGGAGCATAGAGCTATCTAAAGTCATAAGGGAAGCTTTGAAGCCCGCTATATTCGCTGAAAATTACCCAGGATCTGTCATAGATATATTCGTAGAGGTCCTAAGATCTGATGCCGGGACCAGAGTGGCTGGGATAAATGCCGCCTCTCTAGCACTAGCTAGCGCGGGGGTGGCGATGAGGGGCCTCGTATCCGCCTGCTCCGTAGGAAGGGTAGGGAGCTTCATCGTGGTGGATCCGAATCACGACGAGGACATGTGGGGGGATTCCGACATGCCCCTGGCCATGATGATGGAGTCGGAGGAGATAACTCTACTTCAAGCTGACGGTACTTTGAGCGAGGAGGAGTTCAAGGAAGCATTGGATCTCGGAAGGAGGGCGATAAGGTTCGTCTATGAGGTTCAGAAGGAGGCCCTGAAGAGGCCTTATTATCTCGTGGAGAGGAGGGTGGTCTGATGTTCGATCAGGAGATTCTGACCCACAATTTAATGAAGGATTACATAAGGGATCTCGTTGAGAAGGGACAGAGGGTGGATGGAAGGGGCCTCCATGAGTACAGGCCCATAGAGGTCCTCAATGGTACTTTCACGAAAGCTGAGGGGGAGGCTTGGCTGAAGCTAGGGGAGACTCAAGTTTTGGTCGGAGTTAAAGCCGATCTGGGGGAGCCCTTTCCGGATACTCCTGATAAGGGGGTCTTCGTATCTAATGCCGAGCTCCTTCCAGTCGCCTCCCCGACTTTCGAGCCGGGTCCGCCCGATGAAGGGGCAATAGAGCTCGCTAGGGTAGTTGATAGGGCGATAAGGAGCGCTGATGCCATAGATCTCGGATCTTTAGTCATACTGCCCGGCAAACTGGTGTACATGATATTCTTGGATATGTACGTGCTCGACTACGATGGTAACCTTGAGGATTCCCTCACGCTAGCCAGCTTAATAGCCCTAGGGAGATCGGAGATACCCGAGGTAGAGCTGAAGGAGAACGGTGAGATAGAAGTTAAGGAGAGTAAGAGGAAGCTGGAGCTCAAGGATATACCGATAAACTTCAGCTTCGTCAAGATAGGGAGCAAGATATTACTGGATCCGACTCTAGAGGAGGAAAGCGTTTCCGACGCATCTATTACAGTGGCGATAAACAAGGATGGGAAGGTCTGCTCAGTGCAGAAGAGGCATGGCACCTTCACCGTGGAGGAGATTTTAAATATTGTCAACGTAGCTAGGAGCAAGTGGCCCGAACTAGCTAGGATAGTGAGAGAGGCGATATGAGATGACTAGGCCCCCGAGGAGCAAGCTCAGGACGACGAGATATGGTTCGAAGATAAGGAAGAGGGTTGAGTTCATACTCCAGAAGAGCAAGAGGACTTACAAATGCCCTTACTGCGGAGCTCAAGCTGTGAGGAGATTGAGGCTGGGAGTCTGGAGCTGCAAGAAGTGCGGGAAGGTCTTCACAGGGGGCGCATGGGAGCCTTTCACCGCTGTAGCTAGAGGTGCGGAGCTTGCAAGGGAGACATCTTGATCCTGATAACTACAACTAGGAGGCCATCTAAGAGGACGAGATCCTTCGTCAGAGACCTCTATCACGTGCTGCCAAACTCCACTAGGAGGAACAGGGGGAAGATGTCCCTTGAGGACCTCAATGAGCTGGCTATCAAGATAGGGGCCGATAGAGTTATCGTAGTTGGGACCCAGAGGGGGAATCCCTCCTCCCTAACATTTTATGAGCCAACTCCATCCCATTTGAAGCCTATATCAATAGTTAGCCTGAGTGGGGTCTCCCTGAGGAGGGAGATAACTAAGAAGAGAGCACCTCCTTCCAAAAGATTTTGTGTAGCATCCCCGGATGAGCTTGAGAATGAAGCTGAATTGCTCGCTAAATCATTCAATGTGAGGTCTGTTAAGCTGGAGGAGCTCAAAAATTTCGATATATCCCTCATCCTCGCCTCCGAGGAAGGTCTGAGAGCGAGCTTCTACAGGGTATCCCCAATGGAGGAACTGGGGCCCAGGATGAGGATATCGGGGATCAAGGAGTATGGCGAAGGTCTCGGCTAGACTCAGGATAGAGTTCGGGAGTGCTGAGGAGGCCTCTGATTTCTTCAGAGCATTCTACCCAGACTTCATAGATCTTAAACCGGAGATAATCGGGAATGAGGTCTCAATAGAGATTGAGGATAGACCTGCCAGGGTTAGAGCCATCATAAATAGCGTACTTAGGCTCGTTCACCTTTACGATTCTCTCTCGGACTTTCTGAAGATCTAGGGTAGTAATTGAATGGCTTATCCAGGAATATGACGGAGGGCCCATTGTAGAATAAGTAGAAGAGGCTCTCGGCGATCCCCCTCGTTTTAAGCCTCCTGGCCGATGTATAAACGGACATATCCTTCAGAAATTTCAGCTCTCCATATTTAATAGCTTCCATCGAGAGTAGAGCATCTTCAGATACTCTGACTCTCTCATCGAACCCGGAAACCCTCTCTAGGAAATCCCTCCTGTAGACGCAGTTGAAACCCAGGAAGTGGGGCCTACCTACTAGTAGAGTCATTCTAACGAGTATATCGTAAACGAATATGTAAGGTGCGATTAAGAGGCTATCATTCTCGAGCGGATAAGCGGGGCCTGATGCCCCAACTACCTTCTCGTTCCTGAAGCACTTCATTATAGCTTCGAGCCAGCTCGTGGATACGACAGTATCGGCATCTATGAAGGCCACCAGATCCCCGGTGGACAGCTTTATCCCCGCATTCCTAGCTTTAGCGGGGGAGTCCAAGGAGCTAGAGCTTTCTATGATATCAGCGTATTTCTCAGCTATCTCCAAAGTCCTATCGCGGCTTCCACCATCTACAACAACTATTTCATGAGCCCCAACGTTCCTCAGAGCTCTCAAGGACCTCTCGATGTAATCCTCCTCATTGTAAGTCGGCACCACCACGGAGACCCTCATACTATCCCCTCAATCAGTGAGAGGAGGAAAGCGAAGCCAGTGGAAATTAGATTGACAGCATGGTTATCTATGAAGCGGAATCCACTCAATAGCTCAGCTTCGCTGCAGTAAGAGGGATCCTCCACTATCCTACCATCGCATAGGTATTTCGCCTGGATCGTAGCCCCTAGTAAGGAATCGAGCATGGAGGAGGAGAAGGCTATCATGGATGATATGAAGAGCTCGTTGAAGCTCAGGATCCCGAATTGAAAGGCCTCGATGGGTATTATGAAGGATCCCAGGATGCTGGAGATAGTTCCCAGGATCGAGATAGCGCCTGAAGTACCTGGCTGTGCTCTCCTCATGCTAGTTATTATCCAGGGCCCCCTCCTATCCAAGAGCCCTATCTCACTCCCCAGAGTGTCCGCCAGGGAGCAGGAGATAGAGGACACGAAAGCGAGGGCATAAGTGCTATCGGAGCTCAATCGATAAAGTATTATAGCTAATGAAGGGAAGAATAAATTTGAGAGGACGTTCTTCCATCCTCTAGCTCCTTTCTTCGGCTCCGCAGCTCCTAGGCTCTCCTTCCTCGAGTAGCCATACTTTGTGAAGAAGCTCCCTATTAGGAAGAAGGTTATGAGCATGATGACAGCTGTGAGGCCTCCAGATAGGGCGAAGAGTGAGCCAATTAATATGCCTGCAGCTAGACCGCTCTTATCGACAGCTCCCTTAATATAGCCCAGCGATCCGACGACGAAGATCGATACGAGGCTAGCGAGCACTGCGGCGTCCCCATACAACATTTATAATCTAGTCACCTTGGAATAATTGTTTTTAAAATTGAAGGCCCATGTTAGAGGGGGCCGTGGTCTAGCTAGGTAGGATGCCAGCCTGGGGCGCTGGTGGTCCCGGGTTCAAATCCCGGCGGCCCCATCCCTCAATACCCGCCTCTTGGAACTCTTTTCAAAAGTTTTAGTAAGTTTCCATGCTATCATAAGGCCCCGGGCTCACAGAATCTGGCTCAGTCAAGAGAACTCTCATCGGAATCTGCAGTAGCCCTCTAAGGGTAAGCTTGGGGAATTGAGCAGAATATATTATTTCAAATATGGTCCCGGGGCCTGATGAGGGATTCCAGGCCCTCGAAAAGGCTTAAATTAGGGAGATCCGCAATTGAGATATGAGCATCAATATTCAGAACTTGCCGGAGTATCTCAGGGGGAAGGGTATAGAGGAAAAGCTGGCTGAGATCTGCAAGAAGAATGATATAGTCTTCATGGCGATTTTCGGTTCTTTCGCCAGAGGGAAGCAGAGGAGGAAGAGTGATATAGATATAGCTATTGAATTTGAGCGAAATAGTGAAAAGAGCCTCCTCGATTTAGTTAGGATAGAGAGGGAGTTGAGGAGAATATTCAAAAGGAAAGTCGACCTTGTGATTTTCAGCAGCTTAGATCCTCGCATATTAGAAGACGTGAAGGGAGAGATGCATGTCATCTATGAAAAGAGATAAAGTGTACCTAGAACATATTCTAGAGGCGATCTCCAATATAGAGAAATTTATAGAAGGGTTGGCTAAAGAGGAATTTTTTGAGGATGTGGAGAAGCAATATGCTGTCTTAAGAGGGCTTGAGGTAATAGGTGAGGCAACGAAGAACTTGAGCAAGGAGTTGAGAGCTAAGCACCGAGGTGTCCCGTGGAGGGATATCGCTGGTATGAGAGATAAGTTAACTCATGCATACTTCAACGTGGATTTAGAGATAGTTTGGAGGACAATTAAGGTTGAAATCCCAAAATTTAAAGATCAAATACTAAAAATATTAAAAGAAATGAATGAAAACTGAAATTTTTAACGATTCTCAGATCACTATCCCTTCAACCATTCTATCAGATATCACGCGCTTTATCCTCACTTTAACGACACTTCCGGCCCTCAAGCCCCTATTCAGCCTCACCACCGGACCGCCATTTATCGGATATGCGTAGCAGTACCTCCCAGTCTTGGGCGCTACTATAACCTCCATTATCTTCCCCAAGAGCTCCTCCTTCCTCCTCCTATTAAGATCGATCGCAAGATCGCTTATCATCCTTGAGTTACGATCTACCTTGACCTCAAAATCCTGGAAGGCTGTCCCTGGGAGTGGTTTGAACCTGTAAATTGTTATCTTCTCAGCCCCAGCATCATAAACAGCTCTCATCATCTCCAGCGTCTTCTTAGCCACACGCTCACTCTGCCCTGGGAGGCTGTGTATGAAGTAAGCGTAAGGCCTCAGCCCATACTTCTTGAGGATCTTAATAGCTCTCAATGAATCTTCCGGGCTGCATGGCCTCCCTATCAATCTAGCGTGATCAGGATCTCCTGTCTCCACTCCTATATGGATGGGGGTACCCTTGAGATATTTGCTGAGCGTGTAGGCAACTTCTTCGTTCACGAGGCAGGGCTTCACGTTCTCGATCTCGAAGAAGAAAGAGTACCTCTCCGCTAAACCCTTAACTTTAGATAGCAGCGAATCTATAGCATCTAAGTTAGGTCCTGGATCCCTCGGGTTCGTCAAGGGCGTTGAGATGAGGTCCCTCCCATATTCGAGGAAATCAGCACCGCTCAAAACGAACCTCCTGACTCCAGCTATCGCTAATTCCTCTATCTCCCTCAATATGCTCTCCTCACTCCTCGACTTCGGAGGCCCGTAGAGGGAGGGTATCGAGCAGTAACCGCATCCCGGAGGTATGTTCTGCGGACAAATCTCGGAGCATAAGGATTGGCAGCCCCTGCATATATCCGGGGAAGCGATCAACCTGGGCCTGTAGAAATTGGAGCAGCTCCTCTGGACCTCCACATAAACTCTAGAGCTCCTATAGTGAGGGACAGTCCTATAATATTTTATCGCTCTAGTTGAAGGTTCGAACTTCATGAACTCCTCTCTGGATAGATACCTGAACTCAGTCCTGCCATTGGGCAATATGATGTTAGGGATCCCTCCGATATCCGGGATTATACCATCGGAAAGTCCCCTTATCAAGAGAGATTCTAGGGAAATCTCCCCTTCACCCCAGACTCCCAGATCGAATCCTAGCCTCTTCACAGAGCTGAGATCTGATGTGATAGGCCCGCCCAATATCTTAACGCCCTCAATTAGCTTAGAGGCCCTCGAGACAGCCGGCTCATCCATGGTCATAGCGCTAACTAGAGCAACCCCTTTGAACTTCCTCCCGATCCTGATGAAATCCTCAATCCTGAGAATCTCGTATTCCAGGTTGAATCTCTCCAGAATGCCTGCTAAAAGCCTGGGTCCTGCCCCTATGACGTCCAGCGATGATAGTCTCCTCCCCTCGCCAGCAGCTAGCGCATCCAATATTAGGAACATCGTCCACTAACCTTATGCCGGGTCGCTTTTTATCCGAGGACGGGATTGATATGCTGTTCGACTTAAAATTATTAGAGGATAAGAGAGGGAAGGTCTCCGAAATTAAGGGAAGCATAATTAAAAGCTTGGATATTTTAGAGAATAAGAGGATAATATCCGTTGGGGATAGGGTCACTAGGGAACTGCTGGGATCCGGGAGGAGGCCGGAGGTAGCTATAATAGACTTGAAGGAGAGGAGGGAGATGAATTGCTCCACTATCTTCTACTTGGACGATTACCTCATACTCGTAGCTAGGAACCCAGCCGGTACCCTCATGAGGGAGGCATGGCTCAAGGTAAGAAAAGCAATAGAAATCTCATTATCTGGTAAAAATGTTGCAGTAATTGTGGATGGGGAAGAGGATCTATTAGGATTTCCAGCGATAATATTACCTCCTGAGGGGTGGGTCATGGTCTACGGCCAGCCGGGAGTAGGGATGGTCTCCGTAAATATAGATAGGAAAGCGAGAGAAGAAGCTATGAATCTACTTCAGGAGGCTTTTCTTCCGATCTAGGTTTCACATGTCTCCTTATTATTATGAAGGGATGATCCGGATGATATTGATGATATTCAACCCCCGATAGCACCGCTTTACCTGTCGCGAGCAATTCATCGGACTCATTAACAACTATAACTTCGCTCTTCGGCCTTATGGAGGGATCAGCCTCCTTCACGAACTTGACGAAGACAGTCGTCCCCCTGGCTACTGTATCCGAGAAAAGCCCCTTGACGACGACCCTCCCCTTGGGGTAGGGGAGGTGACTCAGTATGAGGGAAGCGCCATCCAGCGTCGGTATGAAGGCCCCGTCGTTCGGCCTGAAGTGACCTATGACTTTGCCCTCCAGTGAGACTTCCCTGAGCGTTCCAGTGCTTTTGGATCTCCTCATAATAGCAGGGAGCTTGGGGAAGGGGAATTCGTATTGATATGAGAGGACGCATGTGATTATCTCATCATCTTCCGGCTCATCCTGGACTTCCTCATCATAAGGGCATATTGTCTGCCCGAATGGATATAAATACTTTAATCCCAATGGGACATCTCCATATAAAACTCTCTTAAATTTCCCATTATAGTGGATATATTTTAACCTATTCCTCGCCCTCACTACCTCAGGCCTGAGGAAGCTCTCGGGCCCCGAGCACTGCAGCCCGGATGATTTGAATAGAGGCTCTCTAGCCTCTAGGAGAGATGAATACCTCCTCAATAGGTGCATTAAGGCGAAATATAGGTTTGGATGAAATCTGGATCTCTCCTGCACGAGCTCCCATAACCACTCCCCCCTTATAGCCTCTCTGACTTTCTTGATCTCGCTGATGGAGATGTAGAGGTTATGTTTAGCTAAGAGTTTGATCCTCTCCTCCTTACTCATGGCTTTCACCTCCTTGGGATCGTGACTTGAGCAGACAGGGCACGAGCAGGGGAACTCTTCTATCTCATCGAGTAATAGGGTTCCATGGGGCGTCATGTACCTCCCCTGCTCAGCGTAAAGGGAGTAGGATGCGGAATCGAAGGAATCAGCCCCTATAGCTGCGAAGAAGGCGAACGTCGAAGGATGGCCTATCCCCCAGAAATGGAAGGGCTTACCAGCTCTGAGGATGGATCTTATCGACATGAAATGATCCACTTGAGTCACGAAATCGTATTTTTCAAGCGCTACTTTGATAGAGCCCACGCCATTGTAATCGAAATCCAGCTCCCTTATCCTCTCGGAGCACTTAATCACTAGATCCCTGTAGATAGATCCCTGCGGCGTTCCGACCCAGAGCGTATTTGAGAGCTCTTCCCTCATTGAGGCCCACTCCTCAGCGTTCCTTATAGTCCTCTCGACGCCGGATTCAGCTTCCTCCCTTCCTATCTCCGATGACATTGGGACATCGAGGATGCTCCCTATGTCGGAGCCTATGGAGTGTTGGAAACGCAGTATCTCGCTATTGGTGACATCGACCCTCCCGTACCTGTATATCTGGTAGGCCCCGGAATCGGTCATCACTACGCCATCGAAGCCCAGGAGGGAGTGAATCCCCCTCTCTATAGCCGCTTCCCTCAGCTCAGGAGACCTGTATATCAAATATGAGTTAGTTATGATCGCTTTTATTCCCATCTCACTCATTTCCCTCGGAGTGATGACGGGTTTGTTCGGATTATAGACCGGGAAGAACTCTGGAAGTATCAGAGTCCCCGATTTAGTCTTGAGCTCGGAGAGCCTTGCCGAGGCATCGCTCTTCCTGACCCTGAAGTAGAGGCTCATCTGAACTCCTCAATAAAAAATTTTGATTTTTTAAGTCACTCCATCGCCGTAATCACGGAGGAGCACCAAGCCCTTGGTCGTTATGAAAACCCTCTCTCCCCTGAACTTCCTCCTCCTGACAATCAGACCCTTGCTCGCAAGATACTTCAGGACGAACTCCCTCGCTACTCTATCCGGAATGAGTTCTGAGGCAACAACTCCCTCGGGACCAGCCCTTTCAAGCCTCCTAAGGATCCTCAGGTGCGCATCCATTAGGACGCTCAATTATCTTCACCTTTCACATTCATCGGCTCAGGGCGGAGGGTGAGCCCCATCCTAACTATTATTAACGTTCATCTCTATAAAACTTTTATCATCTGTCGTGCCTCTCCGCATTTTTTTCGTCAATTAACGAACTCAGTGGCGGAGCGAAAATGCTGAAATATAGTAACTGCGACATCATTCGGTGTCATCATGGAGGAATGGGACGTCATAGTGGTGGGAGGAGGACCCGCTGGACTCTCGGCTGCGAAGTTTTCAGCTGAGTTAGGGCTTAAAGTGATCTTACTTGAGGCTTACTCTGATATAAGGGCTTGGAAACCTTGCGGTGAGGGGACCAGCAAGACGACATTCGAGACAGCGGGCATAGAGCCGAAGCCAGGCATTGTATCGAATGAGCTCAGCATGAAGGTCTACGCCCCATCTGGGAAGTACGTGGAGATACCCCTCCACGGTTACGTTATAAACAAGGATCTATTCCTATTGGAGCTCGCGAAGAAAGCTTACCTAGCTGGTGCTGAGATAAGGGTGGGGGAGAGGGTTGAGAGCGTCTTAAAGGAAAATGGTAGGGTTTGTGGTGTTAAGACAGCTAAGGGAGAGACTTTAAGGGGGAAGGTCGTCGTCGGGGCCGATGGGTATAACTCAACCGTCGCTAAGTCCTCGGGCCTCGATAACAGAACTGAGCTGATCCCCACCTATCAATACAAGATGGTGGGAGTGGAACTAGATTCCTATAACTCGGGGAGGATATACGTTGGCTCCATGGCACCCGGTGGTTATGCATGGATCTTCCCAAAGGATGATCAGGTAGCTAATGTCGGTATAGGGGTCAGGCCAGGCTCCCCCAAGCTCTACTTGGATAAATTCATAAAGGAGAGGCCCGAGATATTCAGGAAGGCTAAGATAATTGGAGTAGGGGGCTACGTCGTTCCCATAGGGGGATTGGCCAGGGAGTACATAGGGGATGGGGTCATCCTGATAGGCGATGCCGCCGGCATGGTCATCCCCTTCACGGGGGCAGGGATACATTCCTCAATAGCCGCAGGTAAGGCGGTGAGCAGGACTATAGCTGAGGCCCTGGAGAAGGGGGATACCTCTAAGAGAGCTTTGAGCTCCTTCGAGAGGGAGTATGAGGGATGGATCAAGAGGATAAGGGACAGCTTGAGGGCGATGAGGGTCTTCGAAAGGTTGAGCGATAATGATCTCAATGAACTAGCGAATGTACTAGATTATGAGGATGTGATAAACCTCGCGAATGGTATAGAGATAGGCAAGGTCGCGATGAAGTTGATGAAGCACCCAATACTGGCTACTAAGGTGGCCAGAGCCCTCCTATAGGGGGTGCTTGGACCTGATATCTGAGGATGATGCGGCGCTACTAGTCGTCTATGGGAAGAAGGGGAAACCTAAGAAGTTCTTGGTCAAGGTGAAGAGGGGTAAAGTCTTACATACGCATAAGGGTTCAATAGATCTCTCTGAGATCATAGGGAAGGAGTGGGGTTGCGTAATCGAGACTAGCAAGGGGGAGAGGGTCGAGGTACATAAGCCCATATTGACGGATTATATTGAAAAGATAGGGAGAGCTACACAAATAATTTATCCTAAGGATGCGGGTTTCATGATACTAAAATCTGGCATAAGGCCAGGGGATACTGTAGTTGAGATAGGGACGGGATCCGGGGCCCTGACGATGGTGCTCGCCAATTTCCTGGGCCGGAGCGGGAGGCTTTACAGCTACGATATCAGGAGGGAATCACTGGAGACGGCTGAGAGGAACTTGAGGCTTTTAGGGATCGATAATGTGGTATTAAAGCATAAGGATGCGAAAGAGGGTATAGATGAGTCAAATGTTGATGCAATATTCTTAGATATTCCCGATCCATGGGAGATCTTGCCTCAAGTTCATGAGAGGCTGAAGCCGAATGGCCCCTTCCTGGCCTTCCTCCCCTCATGCGAGCAGGTCAACAAGACCGTCCTGAAAGCTAGAGAAGTGGGATTCGGGCTCATTGAAATACATGAGATCCTGGATAGAGAATATGAGAGCGATGAGAGGAGGACAAGGCCGGCCCCATGGATGATAGGGCACACGGGCTTCATCGTGATCGGGAGGAAGATCTCGAGGTCCTGATTATGATCTCATAGACCCCGGGCTCGAGCTCAGCTATGGCTACATCATCAGCTGGTATATCTATCAGGTATTCACCGCGAGACACCTGCTTTATGAACGCCTCACTGAGGAGGGGCTCAACTCCAGCTTCCTCCTCAACTCGGGCGATCTTGAGGCTCACCTGGAACTCCAGCTCCCTGGCTCCACAGGATGGGCAGGCCCCGGGGATGGAGGAATCTGACCTCTCCGCATCCATCTCGAAGCCGCAGGATCTGCACTTAAGGATCATTCTGACTGGCATCTTTCCACGCTATCTGGCTAAACTCACTATTGCTTCGTAAAGGGAGCTTATATTGTCTCCCCTCAGAGCGGATATGGGGATGACGATATCATCCGGAAATACCCTCTTGACGCTCTTAGGCCTGGCGTAGGGCAGATCTATCTTATTAGCTACCACTATGTAAGGGATGAGCCTGGCCTTCAGGTTACCGGCTATGACCCAGTTGACCTGGGAGGTAGCATCCTTACTCGAATCTATGACTAACAAAGCTAAATTAACCCTCTCCATACTTCTTATAGCTTCAACCACTCCTCTAGCTGCTTCAGCAGCTCTCTCCACCGCTTCATCCTTCTTGAACCCGTATCTCATGAAGCTCCTGTAAGTTATCCTGGTCGCTATCCCCGGGGTATCTATGACATCCATGATTATCGAGGACCCGTTCTTCAGCTTCAAGACGACGTTCTCCATCACGTTCACTGATCTGGTCTCATGGGGCACTCTGCTCACGGAGCCCATCTTCCTGCCGGCGAAGTCCATGCATATCCTATTGGCTAATGTGGTCTTTCCGGAGTTGACCGGGCCGTATATGCCGAGGGAGATCTTCTTCCTCTTATATATAGCTGAGAACAGCTTGGAAAAGAACCCATCTTGGTGGAGCTCCTGCGCGGTCTGCATCCCTTATCATGTCCCCTCGGAGGGGGAGGGTTAAAAAGGAGCTGAAGCGGATGTAATATCCGAGTAATATCACTTTATCCTCAATACCTCACCCTCATAGGGTATATAGGCCCTTATCCCCCTGGCCTCCAACTTCCTCCTGAGCTGGATCAACTTATCAGGCTCACCGTGAACTAATATCACTTCCTTGAGCCCCCTGCCCGCTACCTTCGTTATGAAGTTTATCAGATTTGGCTGATCAGCGTGAGCTGAGAAATCGGCGAATTTGACATCGCTCTTCACCTCTATAATACCGTCCGGCATCGGGATCTGCCTTATACCATCTAAAAGCATCCTCCCCCTCGTTCCCCTAACTTGATAGCCAGTGAGGTATATGAGATTCCCCCTCTTCGTCCCGAAGTGCTTCAAATATGTGAGCACAGGACCTCCCTGAAGCATTCCCGATGTAGTGACGATTATGAAGGGCTCGCTTATCTCCAGAAGCTCCTCCCTATTCCTCACTTCCTCTATGGCCCTGTGATCGAAGAGCCCCCTCTTGCTCTCCCTTATCATCCTCTGGAGCTCGGGCCTCAACCAGGACCAGTAAGCGTTGTAGTATTTCGATATCTCCCTTATCATCCCATCAACGAATATCGGGACTTCCTGGAGGACACCGGATTCCATATGGCTTATCAAAGTTAATAAGACTTCCTGGGCCCTGCCCAGGGCGAAAGTAGGTATTATAGTGACCCCCCCACTGGCTATAACGTTCCTTATATCCTCTATGAACTGCCTCTCCACCTTCTTCCTCGAGGGATGTATATCATCATCCCCGCCATAGGTACCCTCTATTATCAAATAATCGACCTTGGGGAGCTCAGTCTCGGCCCCTCTAAGGGTCCTGGTCCCAGCTGTGTTTATATCTCCTGTGTAGAGGATGCTGGGTCCGTCCACTGCAGTAAGGTGTATCATTATGGAACCCAGGACGTGACCGGCGTTGAAGGTCCTGAGCTCCCATCCATCCAGAGCTACGTAGTCGTTGAGCCTGACCGATTTCTCCCTCCTCCTAATGAGCTGGATGTCCTGGATGGAGTAGGGCCTCTCAGCATATTCCGAGGAGAGGCTGACGAAGTCCTTCAGGAGCACCTCCCCCACATCGACCGTTGGGGGAGTCACGTAGGTATCGCAGCCCCACCTCCTCAGTATGAGGGGGCTGGCCCCGTAGTGGTCTAGGTGAGCGTGGGTGAGGATCAGGGCCTCGGGATCCGACCTGGGCTCGGATGGGAGGAGGTTCGAACTGGCCCCCACATCCACTCCGGAGTCCAGTATTATGGGATTCTTGCAGATTATCTCAACGCTCGATCTACCTATTGATCTGGCTCCTCCCAAGAACCTAAGCCCTATTTCACCCGTTTAGAAGCACCTCCTTCAGGAACTCCCTCGCCGCTCTGAACTCCTCGATAGATAGCTCCCTCCCCAGACCCAAGTAGCTCCGGGGGCTGAATATGGCCTCGATCTCCTCAGGCCTCAGTATCTTGGATAGGGACTCATCGGCCAGTACTTCATCGATGAACCTCCTACCGCTCCTGTGGGATCTCAAGGATATGCTCCTCACTATCTCGTGAGCCTCCTGCCTCCCCAATCCCTTCTTAACTAACCATATCATTAACCTCTCGCTCAGGGCGATATCACCGTATTTCTCCAAGTTCTCCCCTATCCTCACCCTATCTATTTCCAGATTCTCTATGACTGCAGAGAGGGTGTTTATCTGCTCCTCAAGGATCAGGAAGGCCTCAGGTAAAATTGCCCTCTCCACAGAGCTATTGGTGAGATCCCTCTCATGCTCAAGCACCACGTTCTCTAGAGCAGCTATGGCCAATGACCTCATCAACCTAGCCAATCCGCATACCTTCTCGCTGTTAATGGGGTTCATCTTGTGGGGCATGGTGCTCGAACCCACCTGCCTCTCCTCGAAGTGCTCCTTGACCTCGCTTATCTCAGTCCTGTGGAGGTTCCTTATCTCATTAGCTATCGTATCCAGCGCGGATGAGAAGAGGGACATGGAGAGGATCAGATGGGCCAACCTATCCCTCGGGACCACTTGCGTAGTTATCTCCGGGGGGCTCAATCCCAAAGCAGCGAGTACCTCGCTCTCAACCTCCAGAGGATCCTCGATCCCCAATTCAATGGAGGCCGCTGCAGTACCTACAGCCCCCCTGAGCTTGCCGACAGATGCCTCATTGAGGGAGTCCATGAACCTGGCGATCGATCTCCTTACATAGTAGGACCATAGGGCGAACTTCATCGATAGGGGAATTGGATCAGCCACCACTCCATGGGTCCTCCCCAGGCAAACTATATCCAGGGATTCCTCCCCCCTCTTGACTATCTTCTCCAGGAGGGAGGCGGAGCTCCTCAGTATTATCGATCCGGCCTGCCTTATCTGGACCCCCATCACCGTATCGAGCACATCGTTCGATGTCAGGCCCAGGTGCAAGTACTCCCCATACCTCCCGGCCCTCTTAGAAATGGCCCTGACTAGTGCCATGGTTTCGTGCTTCACCAAAGCTTCCTCAGCCCTCACATCCTCGGGTGTGACTTCCTCAGCCGCTCTCTCAATTGCCTCAGCGGCCTCTTTGGGTATGAATCCCCTCTCAGCTAAAGCTCTAGCGTAGAGGGCCTCGACCCTCGCCATCAGCTTTATCCTATTCTCCTGCCTGAATATAGCCCTCATGAGCTCGGATCCATACCTGCTATCTATCGGATGAACCCACATAGGCCAACGACCTCGCCTGATCCACTAGCTCCCTGGAGAGCTGCTTACCTATACCAACTATCCTCTCGAGTTGCTCTGGCTCGGCTTCAGCTATATCCCTAACGGTCCTGTATCCGGCTTCGTAGAGGAGCTTAGCCCTCACCCTACCCACACCCTTCAGGATCACAAGCGACAGTAGTTCCTCGGGCACCCCATATCTTATCCTCATCGACAGTATTCTGAGCCACTCCGATAATTCTTTCTCACCAAAAAGCTTCGATATTTCTGAGAATGAGTAACAGAGCCACTCTCCATTCTCAGCTAAGTTCCTCAAGTCACCGGGCTCGACCCCAAGCTTCTCCTCTATCTCCCCATCGCTCTGGCCCGATATCCACATCTTGAGGGATAGAGCCCCCCTCATCACCTGCAGGAGCTCGCTTGGGGATGAGATGGGTGACTCCTCCATTGGGATCAGGGGATCGAGCTCCTCAATAGCTTCCCTGAGCAACTCAGCCCTACCCCTACCGTAGACTTTTGGCATGTCAGGGAGCATGCAGAGGAGATGGAGGACTGGAAGCTCGACGTCCTCAACCTTATACCTCTTATTTAACTCATCTAAAGCCTCTATCATCATCTGGGCTGATGATGTATCTATATAGAGCTCCGAGATCCTCCTCCCTAGGGATGTCGCTCTATATGAATTCCTAACCTCCTGGAGAAATCCAGCTTCCTTTAGAGAATCCAGGAGGAAAGGTATGGTCCTCCTCAGGAACTTATCCCCTCCCTGAATGTAAAGGAGAGTCCTCTTGAATATATCGAGTATCTCCCCCGAGGATATCGGCTCCATGCTCGCTATAAGGGCCAGCAAGTGGTTCTTCAGTAGAGATGTATCGTGCAAGTTGGATGAGATGGGCTCGGGCTCGGAGCTTATGTACTCGAATACCCTCTTAGCCTCGCTCCGCTTAGCTATTATGTAAGCTTCCCCGTAGGGATCGTAGCCAGGCCTTCCGGCCCTGCCGGCCATCTGCCAGAACTCCATGATAGAGATGGGAGTCATCCTGCCCAGCTTAGGGTTGTACCTCATGTAGGAGCTCACTATCACGGTTCTAGCTGGTAAGTTCACACCGGCTGCGAGAGTGGGTGTGGCCGTCAATATCCTGACTGAGCCCCTCTTGAAGGCCCTCTCCACGGCTCTCCTCAGCTCGAAGGGCAGGCCAGCGTGATGGAAAGCCACCCCCCTCCTCATCACATTGGAGAGCTTCTCAAGGAGCTTGGAGGAGCCGTAGGAGGATAAGTTCACTTCCTCAAGTAACTCACCACTCATATTGAAGTGAGAAGCTAATTTCTCGGCCCAGGATACGGCATCACTCCTCCTATTGTAGAAAACTATGGCCTGGCCCCCCTCAACTAAGCACTTCCTAAGCAGAGGTATTATCCCCTCCCCCTCGAGCCTCTCCTCCCCATCCGGATATATCAGCTTCCCCTCAACGTACATCCCCACCCTCAGGGGGACAGGCCTCCAATCGACCCTTATCGGGACGGCCTGCAACCAATCGGCTATCTCCTCCAAGTTAGTTATAGTGGCGCTTAAGGCTATCCTCCTCGACTGATTCTCATGCATGAACTTGGATACGGCCATCTCGAGAGTTGGCCCCCTGCTCGGATCGCCCACGTAGTGAACCTCATCCAGGACCAGTAAGCTCACGCTACTCAGCCAGGAGCTCCTGTGCCTCTGGAGGGAGTCGAATTTCTCATAGGTCATCACTATGAGGTCATGCTTCCCCAGGGGCTCATCCGAGGAATCGTAGTCGCCTATAGATACCCTAACGCTCCACTTATCGAAGACCCTGGAGAACTCCTCGTACTTCTCGTAAGCTAGGGACCTGAGAGGGACTAGGTAGACTATCTTTCCTCCCTTCTCCAGCTCCTCATTCATCACAATCTCAGCCGCCAGGGTCTTGCCGGAGGCAGTAGGGGCTGCCAGCACGAAATTCCCCTCGCTAACGAGCCCCCTTTCCAAGATCTCCCTCTGAGTCGGGTAGAGCTCCTTAACTCCTACTCTACTCAAGAACTCATTCAAGCCCATCTGGATCCCTTATATGAGCCTTATCTTCCCTCCCGGCGGGAATATTATCAGGCCGTCCTCATTGAGCTTCCTGAGTATATCTTCGATGACGTACTCCTTCCCCTTCAGGTTGAGCCTCTCCGCCGCCATCCTCACTACAACGTCCCTATCCACTAGGCCATCCTCACTCCCCTCGGCCAGCTGTTTTATGATCTGGAAAACCACTTCCCTCCTCTTCACCTCGGGGAACGAGATGCCGGTCATCCATCCGGTTATATCGAAGTGTCCCGATACTATATCGTAGGCCGCCCCCTTGAGAGTTATCTCCATCAGGTTTATCGCCATCTCAGCATCCTCAGCTGTCACCTCCCTCCTCAAGTGCATCCTGGCCCTAGCTTCGCTCAACCTTATCAGGGCTTCCAATTGCCTCGGGGTTATCGAAATCAGATCCTGAACGATCCCTTCCTCACTCTCCTTGATACCCCTCCCCCTCACATCTACGTAGTAATTCTTTATCCTCTCAGCCGCTTCATCCGTGAGTATAGGGTCTATGTTCTGCTTAGCGTAAGCTATGTACTTCTTGAGGAGATTCGGATCTATCGGGGGCTTCGCTTCAGGATTCCTCCCCATCCTAGTTATGAGTATGTGCTCAGCCACCATGCTATCAGACTCCACCCCAGGCCTGTCCTTCATTATGAAGACGAGATCGAACCTCGATAGTATGGTCGGTGGTAGGTTTATGTTCTCGGCTACCGTCACATAATCATCGTATTTCCCCTTCTTAGGATTTGCAGCAGCTATTATCGTTGTCCTGGCATTTAGGGTTGCTACTATGCCAGCTTTCGCTATTGAAATAGTCTGCTGCTCCATAGCCTCATGTATTGATCTCCTATCGTCCTCGCTCATCTTATCGAACTCATCTATGCACGCTACTCCCATATCCGCTAGCACTAAGGCCCCGGCCTCCAGAGTCCATCCTCCGGTCGCGGAATCCCTCACGACTGCTGCTGTCAGTCCAGCAGCAGTGGAGCCTTTCCCAGTCGTATAGAGCCCTCTGGGGGCTAGCTGAGCTGTGTATTTGAGGAGCTGGCTCTTAGCGACACCTGGATCGCCCACCAGAAGTACATTTATCTCCCCCCTCACTTTAGAGCCGTCAGCCAGTATCTTCGTGCTCCCCCCGAATAGAGCGTAAGCTATTGCCCTCTTCACATCGGCCCAACCGAATACGGAGGGGGCTATGGACTTCACTATGAGCTCCTCCAGATCCTCCCTCTCAGAGAGCTTCAGTATCTCCTCCTCATCCTCTGGAGTTATCTCTAGCTTCTCGTAAACTCTATTCGGGACTTCTACATGTATTATCTCCAAGTACCTCTTATATATGAGCCCCTCCCTTCCCTCATCCCTCCTAGCCGGCTTTATCCTTATTATCCCAGTCACCCTGACCCTGTCCCCGGGTTTCACATCGTCAACTATATCATCGGTGAGTATTCCATCCACGTGCTCCGGCATCATACCCGGTGGCAAGTCCTCGGGCCTCTCCTGAATCCTGACGCTACGCCACCTTATGAACTTGCTCATCTCATGATCCAGCTTCATTGGAGCGCCACACTCAGGGCATTTCTCCAGAACCCTGAGCTTCTCCCCGATTATATCTATCTCCTCAATCCTCCCGCAGTTAGTACAGATGAATGATGCCCTGACGAGCTTATCGTAGATATCTGAGACCCTGGTTATTATACCCTCTATCTCTATCAATCTCCCTATCGAGAACTTCGTTAAATCCCTGAATGAGGCCTTAGTTGGGACGTTGTAGAACCTTAAGTGAAAGTCGCCCTCGCTGTATATCCTGAACTCCTCAGTCATCGGCATTAGCTCCATCACAAGCTCCTTGATTGCTGAGGAGCCCGCTGAGATATGCAGGGAGGGATTCATCACAATATCCTCAGCTATTTCCCTGAAATCAGGGTTAAAATTATATAAATGGTACCAATTAACGCTCAAGGATCTCTTCTGTTCCTCTATTAATTGTGCTAGTGCCTTCTGATAGATGGGCTCGTTGTTCTCGTCCCTGTAGTACCTGATGAAGCTCTTATACTTCTCGACCAGCTCCTCTGAGCTCATTAGAGGGGATTTCTCCACCATTACCGGTCAACCCTTACCCCTACGAAGGAGCGCATCCACTCCTCTATGATGGACTTCAGGGCGTTATAAAGTATTAGCTCCTCGACCAATAAGTTCTTCGGGGGCTTCTTGGATGTGAGGAGTATGGATGCCTTGAGATAGTCCATTATCTTCCCCAACCTCCTGTTAACTAGCTCTATAGCATCCCTCCTTATCAGGGAATCCTCCGGGCCCCCCCTTATCACATCCCTTATGATCTGAAAGGTCTCCTGGGGGAGCTCAGCGAATAGTATCGAGACCTTCTCCTTATACAGCCTCTCGCTTATTATCTCCGGGCCCCCCCTTATCACCTCGCAGGCACCCTCCTCCTCGAGTATCTCAGCCAGCCACCTCGGTACCTCAGTCTCGACATCCTTGAAAATCCTTATACCCAGCCTCTCGAAATTTAAGTCCTTCTTAGCTATTACCCTCACGCTCTGAATGTCCTCAAGGCATTCCGCCATCCTACTCGAGATCAACACACCCCATCCCCCATACTAACATTAAATATTTTGGCCCGCGAATCAACTCGGGATGCATGAAAAGGGATTCAGGGTGAGTAAAGTCGTACTGCTCTGCAATAGGGATAGGGAGAGGTCCTATAGGATATTCGAGAGGCTGAGATCTTCCCTGCTCTCGAATGAAATCGAGGTAGTGGAGGACCATAGGGAGGCGGAGGTGGCCGTAGTCATAGGCGGGGACGGAACTGTGCTGAGAGCATTCCATCAGGTGGGGAGCCTCCCAATCCTGGGAGTTAAGGATGGGACCTTCGGGACATTACTGGAGTTCGATTCAACGCAGTTAGATATAATACCTGAGATCCTGAGGGAAGGGGAGTTCTGGTTGGAGCGTGCTCTCACATTAGAGATAATAGATTCGAAATTAAGTCTAATAGCCCTGAACGAATTTCTGGTGAGGAGCGGCAAGCTTGGGAAATCTTCCAGGCTCGGCCTGGCTATAGACGATGCCCCCCTGGGTGAGTGCGTATGCGATGGGATCATAGTGGCGACGCCCACCGGATCCTACGCTTACTCCTTAGCCGCGGGAGGCCCGGTATTGGATCCCCGTTGCGATAACATAGCTATATCTTACGTGGCCCCCTGGCCCCCGAGCCTCGTGCCCGCTGTTAGATCTATAGTAGTACCGTCCTCCTCGGTCGTGGAAGTCTGGTCCACTTCCCCCTTCCTCTACGTAGTGGCGGATGGCCTCTCCCCGGTCAGGCTGAGGCCCCCGCTGAGGATCTCCCGCTCAAGGAGAGAAGCTGTATTCATAAGGAAGTCCCCGGATCCGACGGAATTCTACAAGAGAATGGTTAAAAGGATGATCCCGAAGACTCTAACCGGTATACTGCATTACGAGAAGCTCAGGCCGGCCCCCGCAAAATCTTTAAATCTTGATGGAGCAGATCAATGATGAAGCGGGGGTGGCCGAGCCAGGTTCAAGGCGACGGACTCAAGATCCGTTGGGCGTCAGGCCCTCGTGGGTTCGAATCCCACCCCCCGCACTCAGCTAAGAGCTCCAGCTACCTTCCGAATCCCTTTCAGCTATACTGCTCACTCTCATGAGCTGGGGGGAGGTAAAGCTTAATAGCTCCTATCCCATAGTGAGCCGGAGCCCCGTGGTGTAGCGGCCAAGCACGCCGGGCTTTGGACCCGGAGACCCCGGTTCGAATCCGGGCGGGGCTACATTAAAGTGATCCTCATGGAGTTCATCGTCGATTCGATGAGCGGGAAGATCGCTAAGTGGCTCAGGATCCTCGGCCACAGCGTCAAATACGTTTCACCTGAAGAGGACGATTCCTCCGTACTGAAGCTCGCGGGGGGAGCTGTCCTCATAACTAGGGATCATGAGCTCCTGGAGAGAGCTAGGAAGATGAACTTGGAGGCACATGAGGTGCCTCAGGATCTGATGGCAGCTATGGTCTCGATATCGAATCTGGGGATCAGGCTGAGGATAGACCCGAGGGGGACGAGGTGCCCCTTCTGCGACGAGCCCCTCTCGATCGTCAGAAATCGGGAAATAGGTATTGAGCTGCCTAGGGAGGTTATTAGGGGGCACAGGAGGTTCTTGTTGTGCAGGAAATGCGGGAAGGTATTCTGGTTCGGATCCCACTACTGGAAGATGCTGGGGACTCTAGCGAGAGTAAAGGAAAAAAGGGAGGAGATGAGAGTAGGCGGGGGCCTATGATGTTAGGTGACGGCAATGAGCTGTGAACTTACTGACCTGAGCTGAGGCCCTCCATGTACAATCCGATTGGAGCAAATGATTTAATTTGAGTCCCTCCGGGCCCGGTGGGTGGTAATACGGGTAGCTTAGAGCTCGTCTTGAGGAACCTAGCTGAACCCCTGGATGAGTTCGTCATGACCCTGGATGAGGTCAAGGAGCTCCTGGGTAAGGGGGGCAACGTTTACGTAGGATACGAGCCCTCGGGACCCATACACGTCGGTACCCTAATAACGGTGAGGAAGCTCAGGGATATGATAGAAGCGGGCTTCCACTCAATCGCACTCATGGCTGACATACATGCGATTCTCAATCTCAAGGGCCCCCAGGATCTGATAAAGGAGGTCTCTATGACTTACTGGAAGACTGTATTCCATGAACTAGGGTCGAAGCAGATAGAGATAAAGCTGGGGACTGATTTCGAGCTATCTGAGGACTACGTGATGGATCTCCTCACCTTATCGCAGAGGGTGACCGCGAGGAGGGCTTGGAGGGCTATGACTATGGTGGCGAGGGGGAAGGATCCCCTGGTCTCCCACATGGTGTATCCACTGATGCAGGCCCTCGATATACTCTACTTACGCGTTAAGATAGCCATAGGCGGGACGGATCAGAGGAAGATACACGCCCTGACCAGGGAAGTATTCAGCTCCGATATCCCACTGAGGGTCGAGAGGTACGTGCCCACGGCGATTCACACCCCCCTCCTCCCCGGTCTCACGGGCGGGAAGATGAGCAGCAGTATACCGAGATCGCACATAGCTGTTCACGATCCCCCCGAGCTCATAAGGGAGAAGATAATGAACGCGTTCTGCCCCCCGGGTGGCGATCAGTACGAAGATGGGAAGCTCAAGAATCCGATACTGGCTATAGCGAAGTACTTCATACTCCCGGAGGTCGGGGAGATCGTGGTGAAGAGGAGCAGGGCCGCTGGCGGGGGAGAAGTTGAGGTGAATAGCTACGAGCAACTGGAGAGGATGTACATAGCTGGAGAAGTCCACCCGATGGATCTGAAGGAGTTAGTCGCAAATTACCTCATAGAGGAATTCTCGAGGGTGAGGGAGATATTCGAGAGCGAGAAGGAGTTGATAGAGCCCCTATACAGGCTTCAGAAATGGCAGAGAGAAAGAGGGTTGTTTGGGGATGTGGAGTGGGAGGATGTACTCAGATCCTATAAACCATATTTGGGAGAGATGAGGGGCTAACCCCCTATTTTCTCGTTCAGGAGCTTCGCTAACTGCACTGCTTTCCTGAGCAGCAGCGGTATGGTGAGATCGCTGACCCAGTTCAGCCTCATTGAGAGAGCTATAGCCCTTGCAGCAGCTCTCTGCATCATAGGAGCTAAAGTGTGCCTGTTTATCTCTCCCAACTCTATAGCGAGGTTCAAGGACCTCATGTGGGCTTCCTGCAGTAGCCTGAGGATGTCCTCCCTCGTCACGGAGAGCACTTCAGGTGAGTAGATGAGGCCGCTCTCATCTATAGCCCCGGTCACCTTGAAGCCCACTTTGAGGGGCTTTATGTTCAGCGCCCTGAGGAGGTCGGCTATCTGAGCTGAGGCCTTCTGGCCCTTCTTCAAGATGGTCACGCTCTCAGCTATAGCTACCTTCCCTCCCTGTATCTTCGTAGGTATGTTCATGGCCCTCAGATCCATCAGTATGGGACCTGGAGCCAGATCCGTCGGGCCAGCCGGTATTACGACATCCTCCTCAGCTACATCCCCGGGCTTCATGAATATCTCGGTCTTCCTCTCTGAGAGGAGCTTGTAGGTATCGAATGGGTCCTTCCTGCTGAATATGACCACTAAGCTCTGGGGCACCATTTCTGAGAGCTTCTTCAGGCCCTCCCTATTTGAGAGCTCGCAGGCTTTCTTGAATAGAGTCTTCTTCATGACGAAGAACTTGACATCAGGGGAAAGCTCCCTCCTCACTCTCTCGAAATGGTTAGCGGGTATCCTGGAGAAGTCCCCGATCATCACAGTCGGGTATTCCTTGAGGAGCTTCAGGAACTTATTTATGGCCTCCTCCTTCCTTATCCTGGCACTACTCCTCCTCACGGTCTCCAGAGCCATATTCACCTCCTCCCAGCCGCCAACGGGAGCTCCTCAGCCGGCCCCATCGTAGTCTTCACGTAGACCCTCGATATCTTGGATGGATCCTCGTACTTCCTCTCTATAGCTGAGAGCACCGCCCTTATATTCTCAACTATCTCCTCGGGCTTCATATCCCTCGAGCCCACCTTCGTATGTATTATCGGCTGATCCTTCGTCCTTATCCTCACGGATCTCCTCAGCTTCTCTATAAGGTCTGGTAGCTGGGACACGGCCATGGCTGGCAGGTTTATGGGCATCTTGTTCCTGGGCCCGAGTACTGGACCTATATACTTCACTATCTTGGGCAGGACATCGGATTGAGCTATGAAGAAATCGTACTCATTAGCCAGCTTCTTAAGGGCCCTCTTATTAGCAGCTATGGCCTCTATCTCCTCAGGTTCGAGCACTCTATCCGCACCGGCTTCCTTAGCTTTAGAGAGGAACTCTCCCTTCCCTATCACAGCCACCTTCGTTTTCCTGTTCCTCGGTGAATGGGGGAGCTCCACCACCTCATTTATCTTCGCGTTTGGATCCCTCTTCAGGTCTATTCCCCTCAGAACCACTACGAGATCCACGGCCTCGTTGAACCTCCTCTTGGGGCTTCCCTCGAGTATCCTCCTGATCACCTTCAAGGAATCACTCTCAGTGAGCAGTTTGGACATATCAACCACCCAACAACTTATCCCAAGCTCCGGAATCCACTTCCCTCTGTACCTCCCTCGGGTCCTTGCCCTCCACTGTTACGCCCATCGAGAGGGCTGTCCCGAGGACCTGCTTCACCACCTGCTTGAGCTCGGGAGTATTGGAGCTAGCCAGCTTCATCTTAGCTATATTCACCACGGTCTCCATCCTCAAATTCCCTATCTTCTTCGAAGCGTCGGATGAGCCTTTCTCAGCTTTAAGCTCCCTCAGTATGAGCATGGAAGTGGGGGGAGTACCGACCCTTATCTCGAATTTCTTCGTCTCGGTATCGACTTCTATCTCCACCGGTACCCTCATTCCAGAGTAGCTGCTCGTCTTCTCGTTTATCTCCTTCACGATCTGCCCCATGTTCAGGCCGAGCCCTCCTAGAGCTGGCCCGAGGGGGGGACCCGGTGTAGCTTTGCCTCCCTCTATTAGGACCCTCACGATTTTCTTAGGCAACTTCTCCACCTCCCTTGCCCCTCTCCAGTAGCTTAACGTTGATCACGGGCATCTTCACCTCCCAATCCCTATCTATATCCAGGAGCTTCAGCGTCAGCATCTTACTCTTGCCCTCCGGTGTGGCTATTACCACAGCCCTATAGCCCTTGAAATTCCCCTTAATAATCTTCACTATATCACCGGGCTCTATCTCCATGCCTGCTGTCTCCGAGGATAATATATCCTCTATCTCCTGAGGGGGTACCGGGCTGGAAGATGCCAATCTGAGCTTGCTGAGGCCAGCTATGAGCTTCCTAACTTCATACTCCCTCTCAGCTTCCACGAAGAGGTAGTTCTTGAATTTGGGAACGAATATTATCGATCTGACTTTGGCCCCGGTGGATGAGACCCTGCTCACGAGAAGCCTCATTATGTTTATCTCCTTCCCAGAGATCACCCTGACGGGGAAGAACAGGGATTGCCTCTGCTCCATCTCATCCACCCGCTATGTAAAGCGCTATTAACTGGATCAGAAACCCTATTAGCCCTATGAGGAAGAATCCAGTCACTGTTACCTTGAAAGTTGCCCAGATCTCATCCCATCTCGGTTTCTCAGCTACCTTCAAAGTCTGAACTATGTAATCTATTAAACCCTCCTTCCTCTCCTTCTCCGGCATCCTCCTCCCCTCATAACTCATCTATGCCTAAGTCACTCCTCTCCCTGACTTCCCTGGCTATGGGTATGGTCTTCCTCTCCGTCACCCTGGGGAGCGCTTTAACAGCTTTCTCCACCTTGGGCCTGGTGGCCCTCTCCACGAAGGGCTCCCTCAGCTCTCCCTGGAGGGCTGCCTCCACTGTGGGCGATGCTACTCCGGTGACCACTAGGAGCACCTGAACCGAGCCCTTGAGGGATTCATCTATCCTGGCTCCCCAGATGACGTTGGCGTTGGGGTCCAGCGAGCTGACTATGGTCTCAACTATCTGCTGCATCTCCTCGAGGGAGAAATCGGGGCCGGAGGTTATGTTGACTATGGCCGCCTTCCCTCCGGATATATCGGCATCGAGCAGTGGATTGCCTAAAGCGTCATCGACAGCCTCCATAGCCCTGTTCTCACCATCGCTCTCCCCGAAGGTCAGGACGGCTGGCCCTCCGCTCTCTATAACGTTCCTGAGATCGGCCAGATCGACGTTCACGAGGCCTGGCTTCATGACGAGCTCCACGACTCCTTTCACAGCTCTAGCCACTATCTCATCGGATATGAAGAAGGCCTGATAGAGTGGCAACTCCTTCGCTATCTCCAGGATCTTATCGTTATTCACCACGACTATAGTATCTGAGACCGATGCCAATTTAGCTAATCCTTTCATAGCGATTTCCCTCTTCTTCGCTCCCTCAGCGGTGAACGGAAGCGTCACCACAGATACTACAGCGGCTCCGACCCTCTTACCTATCTCCGCTATGACCGGGGAGGCCCCTGTCCCAGTACCGCCTCCCAAGCCCGCCATTATGAATAAGAGATCGCTGCCACTCAGGAATTCCTCAATCTCATCCGCGTTCTCTCTAGCCGCTTCCTCGCCTATGTGCGGATCCCCTCCGGATCCGTTGCCACCGCATAGCTCCCTGCCTATCAGGAGCTTCCTATCGGCTGTCGTTATGAGTAGGTGCTGAGCATCCGTATTGACGGCGACTGTCTCAACTGAATCTATCCCTATAGCGTTCAGCCTAGTTATAGTGTTGCTTCCTCCCCCTCCTACCCCCATTATCACGATCCTGGCCTTGACTTTCTCCAGGAATTCCTTCAGGCTCGAGTCCTCAGGCGATACCTTCTGGGGGATCTCCCTAACTCCCTCATCAACTCTCCTAGTAGCGGTCCTTATCATTGACTTCAAACCTCATCCCCTACCTCAAGCTTCCTCTCTCTACAGAGTGGCAGGATGCCCATATTTAAACTAAGGTCCGGGCCCGACGAAAGTGTGGCTCGCGATCGCCATAAAGCATTCGATCAAGTAAGATGAGGCCGCCCCACCAAAAGCTTTGAAATTTAAATTTAAATGGATCTATTGGAAATTTATTTAGCGAATATTTCGGGGTAGCTGGGCTAAAGTTTTTTAATGCGAAATTCCAGTGAGGAGGGGCCCGTAGCTCAGGCGGTAGAGCGCCGGCTTTGCAAGCCGGAGGCCGCGGGTTCGAGTCCCGCCGGGTCCACTCAAAAGTTAGTCTCGATGAAAAGAGGATTGAAAGAAAGAACTTAAAAAGTTGCGCTTCGGGAGGCCGGGGCCGGGATTTGAACCCGGGTTAAGGGCTCCACAGGCCCCCAGGTTACCAGGCTACCTCACCCCGGCTTAGGGATGCGGCCGCCGGGATTTGAACCCGGGTCGCCGGCTTGGGGGGCCGGCATCCTGTCCAGGCTAGACTACGGCCGCTCAATGGCGGGCCCGGAGGGACTCGAACCCTCGGCCTGCGGCTTAGGAGGCCGCCGCTCTATCCTTGCTGAGCTACGGGCCCTGGGGGCTCTACTCTCCCCAACGCTTCCCAAATATAAAATTTCCCAGGACCGCAGGCGAGGGATGAGGAGTTTTTAGGGAAATTTATTATAAAAATTTCAAATATTGAAATATATTAATGAAAAATTGTGCATTTAAAGTTAAAAATTTTTAGGATATTTTGGTTATATTGACGCCAGCTGATGGCAAAGGTTATTAGATCCAGCCGTATAATTGAATCGCCGGGTTGGCCGAGCGGCATAGGCAGCGGGCTGCAGACCCGTGGACGGGGGTTCGAATCCCCCACCCGGCTTCAGCCTAGCCTACCTTTCCTGACTCCCATCCTCCTCCTGAGATCCTCAGTCCTCTCGAAAAGCAATTCGAGGAGCTTCTCCTCCCTGGGATCCGGCTCCAAGTTCCTCCTGGGGGCCATCCTCCTGTAGGTCCTTATAACAGAATCCAGCTCTATCTCCACGGGCTCCCAGCCCAAGCTCCTCCCGTATATCGTGAAAGGAGGCACCTCCTCCCTCACCAAGCCGTGGACGTGGGATGCGGTGCCTATCACAGTACCAGCGTAAGTGAGGGTTCCTATGGAGAGCTTAGCGTGATCCCCTATGAAAGCCCCTATCTTGCTCAGCCCTGTAGAAGCTCCCCTCACCTTGACCTCGCCGTATGTGTTCTTCAGATTGGAGGTTATCGAGCCGGCGCCTATGTTGACCCACCTGCCGACGTAACTATGGCCTAGGAAGCCCAGGTGGTACTTGTTGGAGTAATCCGATATTACGCTAGTGGTGACCTCGCCGCCCACCCTGGTGGCGGTGCCCAGGTAACTGCCGGCTACCCTGCTACCCGCGACTATCTGAGAGCCAGCCCCGACGTAGAGGGGGCCCTTGAGGTAGGAATAGGGCTCCAGGAGGACATCTTTCTCTATTATCACGGGCCCCTCCCTGGCATCTATAGTTAATGGGCCCAGGATATCGACTCCCTCCCCTATAACTACAGCATGCCTCCCCACGACATTGACATTGACCCTGATCTCACTGCCCCCGTAAAGCTTCATGAGATCGCTCCTCAAGTGCTCCACTATCGATGTGGGGCAAATGTCCCAGAGGTTCTCAAGGAGCTTAGCTTCGCACGGCTTAGCTCTCTCGAATTCGGGTGGCCACTCCAGGCTCCTAACTTTAGCGGCCACTACCTGGCTCCCGCAGATCAGGGCCTCACCGTAATCCAGTTTAAGGCTTAGATCCGTGGAGAGGAGCCTGGAATTCAGGATTATGGCTGGAGACCCGTAATCCGGCTTCCTGGATTCGGGGACCCTCAATTCCATGTGATCCCTGACTATCCACCTGCTCTCCATATCTAGGAGCTTCTCCAACCTTATGAACTGCTTCGCCCCACCCACTACTACCTCCTGCATCGGTATTAGATCAGTTATCGGGCTCAGAGCCTCAACTCCCCGATCCTCGAAGATCACCAGCTGCACGCTGATGCTCGGGATCGATAGCTTTTAAATTATGGGATGGGCCCTAGCATCGGAATGGGAAAATGTCACTAATGTACGAGAGATATGAGTTCAAGAAACTTCTGAGGGAGTTGAAGGCTAAGGTCGGGAGGGGGACCGAGTTAATATCACTCTACATACCCCCGAATAAGAACGTATACGATGTGATCAAGTACCTCAGGGATGAGTACGATCAAGCTGGGAACATAAAGGATAAATTGACGAGGAAGAACGTGCAGAGCGCTATAGAGAGCATAATACAGAGGCTTAAATTGTATAGGGAGATACCGAGCAATGGCTTAGTGATATTCTGCGGAGCTATACCTCAGGGGAAGGACAGGGGGACTGAGAAGATAGAGATTTACGTGATAGAGCCCCCTGAGCCGGTAAGATCTTTCCAGTACATCTGTGATCACGAGTTCTACCTGGAGCCCCTGGAGGACATGGTGAGGGAGAAGAAGGTTTACGGGCTGATAGTCATGGACAGGGGAGGGGGATTGATAGCCACACTGAGGGGATCGAATTATGAGATAGTGGACTGGGTCACATCGGATATACCTCCCAAGCACAGCGCCGGAGGCCAGAGTCAGAGGAGGTTCGAGAGGATAAGGGAGGAGAGGGTCCACGATTTCTTCAAGAGGCTGGGAATGAGGGCCAATGAGGTGCTCCTCCCCCTTCTCGGTGAGCTCGAGGGCATAATAATAGGCGGCCCCGGGGACGCCAGGGAGAGGTTCGAGGAGGGGAATTACCTGGATTACAGGCTGAAGGAGAAGGTCATAGCGAACCTTCCCCTATCCTACACGGAGGAGCAGGGATTGAGGGAGCTGATAATGAAGTCCGAGGACCTGCTCAAGGAATCGACGCTCCATAAGGAGAGGAGCCTGGTCGAGGAGGTATTCAGGCTGCTAGCTAAGAATCCGAACAGGGTTGCATATGGTCTCAGGGAGGTTGAGAGGGCCATAGAATCCGGAGCCGCTGAGAAAATTCTGATAATGGAGGAGCTCCCGATGAAGAAGGTCAAGGTGAGGTGCGAGATCTGCGGCTATGAGGAGGGGAGGATACTGAGGAAGGAGGAGAACGTAGAATCCTGGGAGTGCCCGAACTGCAAGGCCACAAGCTACAGTGTGGAGGAAATAGATTTGGTCGAATATTTCGGGGAGATGGGGAAGCAAGCTGGTGCTGAGGTTTACGTGATAAGCCCGGATACCGAGTGGGGGATGCAGCTGAGGTCCCTGGGCGGGATAGTGGCTATATTGAGGTATGAGATGAGGGATTAAATTTTAAAGTTGGATGCGGATGAATAGTGGGCCGGTGGCGCAGTTGGTAGCGCGCCGCCTTCGCAAGGCGGAGGCCGCGGGTTCGAATCCCGCCCGGTCCACTGGAGGAATCCATCGGAAAACTTAAATAAATCCTTCAGCCCGGTCCATGGGGGTTGAGTTTTAATCTGTGTAATGTAGCTCAGAGGGGCCCGTGGCTCAGACTGGTCAGAGCGCCCGGCTGATAACCGGGAGGCCGGGGGTTCAAGTCCCCCCGGGCCCATAGGTGATCCCATGAGGAGAATACTCTTGGATTCCTCCTTCCTCCTGGGGATAACTGAGCTCTCGATAGGGATGGAGGAGCTGATGTCCATATACCCGAGGGCCGAGCTGCTCACGACGAGATCCGTAATAAGGGAGCTCTCTCAACTGGCCGGGAGGAAGAGGAGGGCTAAAGTAGCTATCGAGGTCATCAGGGGGTATGATGTCAGGGTGCTAGAGGAGTTCGATGGAGAGGCGGATGAGGATATAGTGAGGGCAGCTAAGCAACTGGGATGCGCTGTGGTCACTTTCGACTTGAAGCTTAAGAACGAGCTCCTGAGGGAGGGGGTGCCGGTCGTTTACTTGAGGGCGAAGAAGAAGCTAGTTTTAGAGGATCCATCCAAGCTATCCGAGGACTGATGCGAGAGGCCTCGGGAAAGCTTTAATAAAGGGATATGCTCGATCCATCCCGTAAGGTGATGAAGTTGTTCTACGAGGTCGAAATGAGTGATGTGGGCTACATAAGGCCCCTGGACCTGGGGAAGGATCTGAAGGAGATACTGAAGAAGCAGTTCAGGGCTAAGTACGTTGGGAGGTTCGTGAAGGAAGCTGGGCTAATACTCGATGTGCTCGATATAGTGGATATGAGCTACGGGACCTCGGTAATAGGGAGCCCGAATATCTACGTCAGGGTGAACTTCAGGGCCCTCAGCTACATCCCCATGAAGGATGAAGTTATAGAGGGGGAGGTGGAGAACGTAGTCGAGTACGGAGTCTTCGTGACCGTGGGCCCGATAAATGGATTCGTGCACATCTCGCAGCTCGGGGACGATGTCTTCGTGCACAGGGGAGGGGTGATACAGGGGAGGAAGCTGAAAGTCACGTTCAGGCCTGGAGATGTTGTTAGGGCCAGGATAACGGCTGTAAGCAAGCCCGATCCATCTGCCGTGCTCAGGAATGAGCCTGTGATAAAGGTAGCGCTCACTATGAGGCAGCCCAAACTCGGGAAGATAGAGGAGGTGGCAGAATGAGATATAAGGCCTGCAGGAACTGTAGGGCAATTTCAGAGGATAAGGAGGAGGTTTGCCCGATATGCGGATCCAATGACTTCACTTACAACTGGGAGGGGATCGTAGCAATAGTGGATCCATTCAAATCCCAAGTAGCCAAGATATTGGGGCATGAGAAAGCCGGAATTTACGCTCTGAAGGTATATTGAGCTCAATCCATCTTCCCGATTCTGATGGAAATATATAAAAAGGGGCACGGCTCCGTGAGCCGGTGGGCAAATGGAACTGGAGCTAGTTAAGAGGAGGGAGAACCCGCTGCTGCAGAGGGAGGAGGTAGTAGCTAAGATAAGGTTCAAGGGAGGCACACCCTCCAGGAGGGAGATAAGGGAAATATTGGCTAGGCAGCTCGGGAAGGCGCCTAGCAACGTGTTCATAAGGAGGATATCAACGGATTACGGGAAGGAGGAAGCAACTATAATGGCTATGGTCTACCACAGCAGGGCCATGGCTCTGATGATAGAGCCAAAGCATATAGTGAGGAGGAACGAAGGAGGGGAGGCTGCTTGAAGCATAAGCCCGTCCAAGCTTGGAAGTACTACTCGGTGGAAGGGGGTAAGCTGGTGAGGAAGAGGAGGCAGTGCCCAAGGTGCGGCCGCTTCATGGCGGAGCACGAGAATAGGTACAGCTGCGGGGGATGCGGTTACACAGAATTCAAGGGGAAGTGATAATCCATAAGAAGGTTTTTATTCTGATTATGGCTTTTAACGTATGCCAGTAGTTATTGTGAATGTGTGGAGAGGCTTTTCGGATGATTCAAAGAGGAAGGTGATAGAGGGGATAACGAGGGTCTTCACGGAGCTCGGGATACCGGCTGAAGCCGTCGAGATCATAATAAATGAGGTCCCAATGGAGAACTGGGGAGTTGCGGGGATGCGAGCTAGTGAGAAATTCAGGGGAGCGAAGATACCTTAACCGCTTTTCATCGGGGTCAGGCAGTAGTTTTTATTTAGCCTTCCCTATCCCCTCGATATTTGAGCGGGATCCCGGAGAATATCGAGCTCTATCTGGATGATTCCCGAAGATCGTTCATCCTATCGCCATCGACCTTGATAATTGAGCCCGGAGGTATCTCGAGCCTTAGCTTAGAGCCCGTCGCTTCCTTCATAGATCCGAAGTATTTGGATAGAGAGCACGAGCTGGATGTCGTGATACCCAACTTAGTGAGAGATTCCTACACTATAGAACCCCTGAGACCAGAATTGAGGATAGAGAATGTGGGATTGAGGCCCTTCTTCGATAAATGGGATTTAGATAATATTACACTGACGATCTCAAACGGGGGAAGCTATCCTATAAGCATCAGATGGCTTGAAATATATGTGAATGAGGAGCCCGTCTCTACCTTCTTATGGACCTCTCCTATCGAGATAATAGGACCGGGGGAGGAGAGGACGTTGACGTTGGATCTCTCCTTCATAACCACTTCAAGGCCTCTCGTAGTGAAAGTGAGACTCGGGGCGACCGAGACTTCCTATTCGGAATGAGCCCCTTTCAACAATTATCACAATACGCGGTCTACTTCACTGATACGAACTCTATTTTACAACTGAAAGCCTCGCCCTTCAGGGCGGGGATGGATAGAAAAAGCTTATAACGCAGACCTAGTGGGAGCATGCAACGTACTCATAACCCCGAGTCCCGAGAGGGATAGGGGTAATGGGCCGGAGACCCGGCCCGGGATTGAACCCTCAGGAAAGAGGGGATGTAATCCCAAACCCCCTCGCTCTAGGGGAACCATCGCACTTCAGGGCGGGGAGGAGGTCAGTCGAGAGGGTAGCTTCAGCGATGGACCTCGCTACCCTCTACATATCGCTTCACAGGAAGCTGGAGAGGAGGATAAGGCACTGACACAAAACGATTATTAAATTGGTGTGCAGGATACTCAGGGCCCGTAGCTCAGCATGGTCAGAGCGTCGGCCTCCGGAGCCGAAGGTCGCGGGTTCGAGTCCCGCCGGGCCCGCTATTTGAGCGCTCAGCATAGTTCGAGAATTAGCCGGCCGGCGCTGGCATGCGCTCGGGCTTTGGGAGGGGTAGGCTGAGGCAGTCCGCCGAAGCTCCTGCCTTACACCACCCCCCCATCGAACGGGTCTTCTACCCGCGCCCTGACCCCACGAGGGGCGAGGCCGCCTATTTTCGGGGGCCGCTTCGGGCTTAGATGCTTTCAGCCCTTATCGGCTGGGGCGCGGCTACCCGGCGCCGCCCTCTCGGACGACCGGTACACCGGAGGCCCCGACACCCCGTTCCTTTCGTACTAAGGGTCCCTTCCCCTCAGGCGGCCTTGCAGCCCCAACAGGGAGAAACCGAACTGGCTCGCGACGTTCTGAACCCAGCTCACGTTCCCCTTTAATGGGCGAACATCCCCACCCTTGGAGGCTGCTGCACCCCCAGGATGGGCAGTGCCGACGTCGGGGAAGCAAGCGGCGGGGCCGATGGGGACTCTCGCCCGCCACAGCTCCGTTACCCCTGGGGTAACTTTTTTGTCGTACCCGGCCCTCACCGAGAGGGCTCGAGTGTTCGCTAGGCCCGGCTTTCACCCCTGGATCCCACGCGTTTAGGGATCCAGTCAGGCGAGCTTTTGGCCTTGCCCTCTACGGCGGGTTTCTGTCCCGCCTGAGCTCGCCTTAGGGCGCCCCTGATACCTTTGCAGGGGCGTGCCACCCCAGCCAAACTGCCCACCTGGCCCTGTCCCGCCGGAGCGGTTAGTGGTACAGCTGGAGAAGGGCGGTGTTCCATCGTCGCTTCGGCCACCCCCTGGAGGGTGGCCACATCGCTCCCGCCTACCCTCTGCATCCCCAGCTGTACCACAAGACCAGGCTGCAGTGAAGCTCCACAGGGTCTTCTCTCCCCGTTGGGGCGTCCCGGTCTGTACACCGGGATGCGGGTTCACCGGCCCGCGGGAGGGGACAGCGGGCACCTCGTTAAGCCATTCATGCACGCCGATTTTTATTCGGCAAGGCATATGGCTACCTTTCCCCCGGAGGTCCCCCGAGGGGACCTGCCGTTAAGAGAGTCAGAGTTACTCCCGGCTTTCACCGGCCCTTCACCCCGTTGTACCGGGGCTTCAGGTACCGGCATTGGCCAGGCCTCATCCCCCGTACACACCCTTGCGGGCTCGCGGGGAACTATGTTTTTGTTAAACAGTCGGGCGCCCCTTGTCACTGCGACCTGCGGACCCCCTTTCGGAGGAACGCAGGCACCCCATCTCCCGAAGTTACGGGGCCAATTTGCCGAGTTCCCTCTCCCGCGTTAGGACCGATAGGCCTTAGGCCTTCTCAGCCAGCGCACCTGTGTCGGATCTCGGTACGGACACCGGGGATCGCTCCCCACCCCCTTTTCAAGGTCCCCAGGCATGAGCCGAAGGCCCCCAAAGGGGCCCCCATCGCGCCTTCAGCCGCTTCTCACCATTACGGTTCTCGGCGGCCTTAAGCGCTTGGACGGGTCGCCCGCCTCAGCGGGCCCCCGCTCAGCCTAGCCCGAGGCGTCAGGGGTGAGGCCTGCGTTGCCGCCTACCCCGGTGGCGCCGGAATATTAACCGGCTTCCCTTTCGGCGGCTACCAGTTGGGTGCCGCCTTAGGACCGGCTAACCGCCGGCTGACGAAGCATTGCCGGCGAACCCTGGCGCTTTCGGCCGTGGGGATTCTCACCCCACTTCGCTGCTACTACCGCCGGGATTTGCAACACACACCGGTCCACCGGAGCTCACGCCCCGGCTTCCGCCCGGTGTGCGCGCCCGCCTACCCAGCGCCCTTCCAGGACGCTGCCGGGGTATCGGTGCCTGGCTTCAGCCCCGACTCATTTTGGGGGCCTCCCTCCTCGGCGGGTGAGCTTTTACGCACTCTTTAAAGGATGGCTGCTTCTGAGCCTACCTCCCCGCTGTCTTAGGAGGGAGACGCCCTTCGGATTTCGGCACTTAGCCAGGACTTGGGGACCTTAACCCCGGTCCGGGTTGTTCCCCTCTCGGCGACGGAGCTTCCCCCCGCCGCCCGGCTCCCCGCCTCTACGGGGGAGGCGCATTCGGGGTTCGAGAGGGTGGCGGGGCAGAGCCCCTTACCCACCCAATCGTTGCCCTACCACGCCCCCACCCTCCGCGGAGATCCTCCTGCGGGAGGCTTCGGCGGGAACCAGCTATTGCCGGGCTAGATTGGTCTTTTGCCCCTACTCCCAGGTCACGGGAGGGATTTGCACCTCACCATCCCTATCGGGCCTCCACCGGGCTCGCGACCCGGCTTCGCCCTGCCCAGGAGTAGATCGCCCGGCTTCTGGTCTCACGAGCGTGACTGAACCCCCTTTCGGAGGCGACCCCCTCGCATCGCTGCGGGGTCCTCGCTTTCGCTCCGCCTTCGGGCTTAAGGCCCTTAGGCTCGCCACGCCCGTGAACTCCCCGGCGCGTGTTTCAAGACGTACGGGGCGACCCCGGTCCGCTCCCTCGTACTCATGCCTCGCGGCATTTTCCTTCGGGAGCTTCAGCCCTTGAGGGCCGCCGCTCCTATGACCGCCTGGTTTCAGGCTCTTTTCACCCCGCGCCAGCGGTGCTTTTCAGCTTTCCCTCACGGTACTCAGTTCGCTATCGGTCTCGGGACGTATTTAGCTTTGGAGGTCGATGACCCCCGGATTCCCGCGGGTATTCCAACCCACGGTACTCGGGAGAGGACCGGACCGCTGGTAGGTTACGCCTACGGGGCTCTCACCCTCTATGGCGGGCCGTTCCAGGCCACTTCGGCTTCCCTCCCAGCGGCTCCCGATCCCCCCGCAACCCCACATCCACCCGCTCTCGCGAGCGGGAGTTCGGTTTGAGCTCAGCCCCTTTCCCTCGCCGGTACTCAGGGCATCCCGGTTGGTTTCTCCTCCTCCCCCTACTGAGATGCTTCAATTCGGGGGGTTCCCGCTCCCTGCCGGGAGCGCCTCTCGGCGGCATCGCCATTCGGGGATCCCCGGATCGAAGCCTGCCTGCGGCTCCCCGGGGCTTATGGCAGCTTGCCACCCCCTTCCTCGGCGCCCGAGCCGAGCCATCCACCAGGCGGCGTAGCAGCGTGCCAGCGCCGGCCTTTGGCTTCTCGAACTATGCTGAGCGCTCATAGTTGCCTCGCGCCTCAGCGGACGAGGTTGCGCCTCGCCCGCCTCATGGGAGTTCGGATGGTTCCCTTCGTGGGTGGGCTCGCAAACATAATGGGAGGTGATCCAGCCGCAGGTTCCCCTACGGCTACCTTGTTACGACTTACCCCCCCTCGCGGACCCAAAGCTCGACCCAGCCATTGAGCTGGGCCTCGCCCCAAGTCCACTCGGGTGGGTTGACGGGCGGTGTGTACAAGGGGCAGGGACGTATTCACCGCGGTATGGAGAACCGCGGTTACTAGGGATTCCGGGTTCACGAGGGCGAGTTGCAACCCTCGATCCCAACCACGGGCGGGTTTCAGGGATTTGCTCCCCCTCTCGGGGTCGCATCCCGCTGTCCCGCCCATTGCAGCCCGCGTGCGGCCCGGGGGATTAGGGGCATACTGACCTGCCGTAGCCCCCTCCTTCCTCCGGCTCTTCGCCGGCAGTCCCCCCAGTTTGCCCGGCCAGCCGTAAGGCCCCGCTGGCAACTGAGGGCGGGGGTCTCGCTCGTTGCCTGACTTAACAGGACACCTCACGGCACGAGCTGGCGACGGCCATGCACCACCCCTCAGCGCGTCAGGTAAGGTCTTCAGCCTGACCTTCATCCTGCTGTCGCCCCCGGTAAGATTCCCGGCGTTGAGTCCAATTGAGCCGCAGGCATTCACCCCTTGTGGTGCCCCCCCGTCAATTCCTTTAAGTTTCGGCCTTGCGGCTGTACTCCTCAGGCGGCCGGCTTAATGCCTTCGCTTCGACACCGGCTGAGGCCGAAACCTCAGCCGGCACCTAGCCGGCATCGTTTACGGCTGGGACTACCCGGGTATCTAATCCGGTTTGCTCCCCCAGCTTTCGTCCCTCACCGTCGGACGCGTTCCAGCCGAGCGCCTCCGCCACTGGTGGTCCTCCGGGGATCTACGCATTTTACCGCTCCCCCCGGAATACCCTCGGCCCCTCCCGCTCCCTAGCCCCGCAGTATCCTCGGCGGTCCGCCTGTCTTCAGGCGGATTTAACCGAGGACTTACGGGGCCGGCTACGGACGCTTTAGGCCCAGTATGCGTGGGAACCCCTCGGGGAGCTGGTTTTACCGCGGCGGCTGGCACCAGCCTTACCCTCCCCTTCCTACCCCCTGCTTTTTACACAGGGGAACAGCCGCCCTCAGCGGGCGGCACTCGGGCTCACTCCCTCACGCTTGCGCGCATTGGGGAAGTTTCCCGCCTGCTGCGCCCCGTAGGGCCTGGGCCCTTGTCTCAGTGCCCATCTCCGGGCTCCTCCTCTCAGAGCCCGTACCCGTCTTAGGCTAGGTGGGCCGTTACCCCACCTACTACCTGATAGGCCACGGTCCCACCCTGGGGCCTCAGCGGGGCCGTCCCCCCGCCTACTTTAGGGGTGGACCCATTCCAGGAATCCACCCCTATCCGGTATTAGCCTCAGTTTCCCGAGGTTATCCCGGTCCCCAGGACAGGTTGACCGTGTATTACGGAGCCGTGCGCCGCCGGGGGCAGGGGCCCCCAGCAGACTCGCATGGCTTAGTGCGAGCCCGATAGGGGTTCCCTCCGGCAGGATCAACCGGTCTCGGAGTACAGCCGCGATCCCACCATTCACGGGAACCATCCGAACTCTCTCGAACATGAGCCCTCGGCTCATGTTCACATAGCCCATATCTATTGTGCCCACAGCTGGAAGGAGGGCCCTCATATGTCAGGCATCAGCCTTCATACTCGGACCCCCCGCCGGGATAGCGGTGGGCCAAGCTAGAATGGAGAGGTTCGCCTATATAAACTTAGCGTCGCATCCTTGAAGCATATCATAGAGGGGAGCCCATCGATGCCCACCGGATGTCCCCTAAAATTTATCTGAGAGGATGATTAAAATGTAAAAACACACACCTTTAAATCCCAGCTAGGAAGGACGGGCCAGTTAAAAAGTTAGGATAGTAATGCCTCGAGCACCGCCTTAGCGGTATGCAGCCTATTCTCCGCCTGCTCGAAAGCTATTGAATACTCGCTATAAGCGACATCCTCAGTTATCTCCTCCCCTATATACCAGGGCTGGCAGTGCATGACCTTGACCCTCGGGCTAGCTTTCTTCACGATCTCCATATTGACCTGGTAAGGCGGGAAGACTTTCATCCTCCTCTCAACATCCTCCACACCCATGGACTTCCATGTGTCCGTATATATGACGTCAGCACCCTTAACAGCCTCCACGGGATCCTCTAATATGCTCAACGTACCCCCGGTCTCTTTCATTATCTCCTCAACTCTTTTCACGACGTCACTCGATGGCCAGTAATCCTTGGGCGCACCTACGGAGTAATCGTAACCCATTAAGGCGGAGGCTATCATCAAGCTGTGATTCGTGTTGGCGCTTCCATCCCCCAAGAAAACCACTTTAACTTTCTTATCCCCGAAGAACTCCTGAATCGTGAAGATATCTGCTAGGGCCTGGAGAGGATGGAATTTATCGCTGAGTAAATTTATAACGGGGACGCTGGCCCATTTAGCTAGTTCCTCGAGTGTAGATTGTTGTTTCACTCTAGCAGCTATGGCATGAACGAACCTGCTGAGCACTTCGGCAGTGTCCCTTATGCTCTCGCCCCTGGCTATCTGAAGGTTCGATATTGGGAGCTCTAGGAATACGCCCCCTAGATCGAATGTGGCGACGCTTATGGAGACCCTAGTCCTAGTAGAGGGCTTCTCGAATATACCAGCCACATACTTCCCCTTGAGCAGGTCCTTAGGCACTACGCCATATTTGTGCTCCCAAGATCTCCTGAGCAGGGCCTTGAACTCCAGCGGGGTGAGATCTAGTAGAGTGAGGAAATCCCTTCCCCTGAGGCTCCTCAGCGCGGACATGCGACCACCTAGGATGGGGCTAGCTTCTCAATATAAGCTCTACTGCGACTCTGGGGTCGAATGTAGCGATATCCGAGAAACTTTGACCAGTTCCCACGAAAAGGACCGGTTTACCTGAATGTATCGAGGCAAAAAGGGGGACGATGGGGCCGCCAGCATCCACTTTCGTCACTATAATCGCATCATAACCGACCTCATTGAAGGAATCGCATTGGCTTAAAACATCGTTTCCCGCGACTCCATCTAAAACCAGCACCCTCAAGTCCGGCTCAACTACCCTAACTATCTTCCTAAGCTCCTCTATCAGGTTCTTATTGAGGTAATTCCTGCCAGCGGTATCTATCAGGAGGTGCGAGTAACCTCTCGCAGATGCCATGCTCATCGCATCGAAACAGACGGCTGATGGATCTGAGCCCCTCTGTCCCTTGAAAATGCTTATGCCCGCCGCCCTGCAGTAACCCTCTAACTGCTCCCCTGCTGCAGCCCTATAAGTGTCCGCGGAGACGACGAGGACTCTGCCCCCCATATCCTGCAGATATTTAGCTAACTTGACTATGCTCAGTGACTTCCCGACACCATTGAAGCCGAAGAAGACCACCTTAAATGGCTTCCTCTCCCCCTTCAACTCCTCGACCCTGAGAGGCTTCGGGGTCATCTCTAATATGGCTTCCCTTATCGCATCCTCAACGATCTTCCTCGGATCCCCTCTAGTCTCAACTCCCTCGAGCTTGATGGATACGCGATCCCTTATCCTCTCGAATAGGGATGGAGGAATTCCCCTCGAGAGGAGCTCGATCTCCAGTTCACTGAATATATTGAGGACATCTTTCTTGCTCCATTTCTTCTTAGCTATACCTAAGGAGCTCAATTTATCTATCAAACTACCTAGCACGTCTCACCATCCTCTGGGCATTCTCTAACTCTATCTGAACCTTGGCCAGGTTGTTACTCACTTCCCTTATCCCCTCATTTACTTCCTCTAGCCTCTCTTTCATCTGCTTTAAGGCCTCCTCTGGCCCCATCTTGGCGTAAACATTCCCTCCCATGAGGACGAGCACTTCCCTAGCTTTAGCAGCTTCAACGAAGAGGGAGATGAAGGTTGAGATGGGCAGTATCAGGGGACCGATGTTCTCCTCGCTAGATTTACTCAGAGCCTTCAGAGTCTCTATGCTCCTCTCCAAATCGCTCTTGAGGAGATTTAGCCTATTGTACTCATCCAGAAGGTATTTGTAGAGTGACTGGAGGAAAGCTATATTGTCTTCGCTCATGATGCCACCTCACTACTTTATCAAGGCTCTATTTTAAGCGCTTCCGCCAGGTTCTCTATCTCGATAGGGGTCGTCGGGAACCCCACCAGAGCACCGGAATCGCAAGCCACTAGGCCAACTCTGACGTAGATGACGCCATCATTTATGGTTCCCTTCAGGCACTCCACTCCAAGCGTATCCGAGATGCCCTTGAGCTCCGAATCATCGGCGGATGGTGAGATGAGGCAACCTCTGTTATTGGCGACAACTAAGGAACCTACGACGGGGATGCCTCCCACTCTTCCCCTCATAACCTTCACTCCCAGTAGCTTAGCTATTATATCGAGCTCATGATCCGTGAATGATGGATGAACTATAGCTCCATAATCGTTAGCGACGATATCATTTCCCAGAGCCGTTAGCTTCGTGGTGGGGAGGGCGTGTACTTCGACGTCCAACTTCTCCCTTAGATCCCTCAGCTCCCTCTCTGAGGAGAGGGAGGGAAGGAGCAGGGCTCTACTGTTAGCTACGGTGAGGACCCCGAGCATCCTGCTCTCATAGACACTAGCCTCAACGATCTTAAGGCCCAGCTTATCAGCGAGCCCCTCTAGGGAGCGGCTCACACCTTTTGGGGTCAGCAGATACCTCCCAGCGACCCTGAGATAGATCCCGAGATTCGAGCTCCCCAGTACCTTGGCCTTTAAGATCATAATATCACTCAGGCTGGCCAGATCGTCGCTATCTTTTCCTCCTCATCTATAACTACCCTAACTCTAATCTTTCCCGGCGGGTTAGAAGCCCCTCTGCTCCATAGAAGTTCATTCAGCTCCGGTCTAACTCTTATCTCGTAATCATTCAGTTTAGCATGCCTCTTCACGAGATCCCTTATCATCTTGACGGCCCTAGCAGCTCTCTTCTCGGCTGGGTACTTCGCCCTCAGGAGGATACCTATATTGAAATTGAAGGTGAGCTCCGCCATAAGGATCACCTAAAGCTGGAGTCTACTCCTCCTCCAGTTCCTTCTGGGCCTTCCTCTAACTCTTCTCCTCGTTTTCACGAAGACCCAAGTTGGGAGTCTCTTATTACTCTTCATGGCACTAGCATACCTGAGCTTACTACTCAAGAGCCTCTGGGAAGCCATAATATCACCTCAAACAACCCTTATATTGAAATCCCTCTTCGCCCTCTCGGATAAGCTTGCCAGGAGGGTCTTCAGCTCATCATCGGTGAGCTTCCTAGTGAGCTTACCGGCTGAATAGAGTTGGATTAAATATATCTTAACATCATTCGCCAGCTCAGGTTTAACTAGCTCCACTCTCTTCAACCTCTGCCATGCATCACTCGTTAGTAAAGATTTTACTATGGCATCTATCCTCTGCAGCTCTCTGGCTTCCTCCTCCCTCTCCTTCTTCTCACTCATCTCAGCCAATATCTTCTCCTGGAGTCTCCTTAGGGCCTCATCCTCGCTCATGGTGGTACCACCTTCCCGGGCGTTATATTCAGCTCCTTGATTATCTCACCAGCGAGTTTATCCAGGAGGGAGATGCCAGCGGGAGATATCCTCCTCCCCCTACCCTCCACTTTCTCGACTAGTCCTAATGACTCGAGCTGCTGGAGTATAAGCCTTATGACATGCCCGCTCCCCTTAGCGAATCTCTCGGGCCTCACTCCTCTCTTCTTCCTTCCTCCATACTTGGTGCGGAGCCTCTCTACCCCCACTGGCTCGCCCCTCAAGTAAAGGGTCCTGAGCAGTGAAGCGGCTCTTATGTACCACCAGTCCTCCTGTACAGGTGGTCTCTCCTTATGAGAGCCTGTTTTCGTGTAATAAGCCCAGTCTGGCGGCTTAATTCCATCAAACTTCTTGAGCTCCTCCTTCAACCTCTCTATCAAGAGGTCCGCTCTCACTTCTCTCGCGGTCGGCATTTTCCCCTCAAGCAATGCTGCAAGATGCATATAAAACCTTACTCAGTAGGGGTGCCTATTCAACCCACCGCACTCCCCACACATAATCACGATGTGGGGCATCCTCCTCGACCTGATCCTGACTCTCATGTTTATCCCGGGGTAGAGAAACTTCTTACAGTTTCTGCAGTATCTCCAGCTCCACTTCCTGGGTATCCTAACCCTATACCTCATCGAGATCCTCCTAGCAAGCTCGCCGTAGGATATAGCGAGCTCCTTATCCCTCATGTATATCTCATCAGCTAAGCTCAAAAGTCTCTCTATCCTCTGCCTGGCTATGTCCCTCTCCCTCCTCTTATCCCTCCTCAAGGATCCCAGACCTCCTTGTAGTAAGCATAACTCAGGAGCATCGATATAGCTGCTGATGATGAGAGGGTCCCTCTATGGAGGGATAACTTAAATTTAGCAAGTCTTTCAACTTTTTCTGAGAATTCTCCATGTGGAAAACATCCAACGATGAATTTACCTTCATTTAAACTCTTGAGGAAGCTTATCGGGTTCAAGAATTCTCCACTCTCATCCAGGAGTATGGAACCATCGGCTATCTCCTCCAGCGTGAGATCTACCTCCCTTATCAAAGCCGTTTCCCTACTCTCCCCAACCCATCCCTCCCTAAGGAGTTCAGCCATCAATCCGAGGAACCTCAGATAATTCCTAGGTGGTCTAATTGAGGGGGAGAAGCTGAAGATCCTCTCCTCGACTGTATGCATGTAGAGGGATATCCTCCCCATGGAGTAGAGAGGGTGATCTGTGATTGAGAGTAGGGCTCTATGAACTATATCGGGCCTCCCCTCCTTCTCACCCACCATTTTCCTCATCCTAGGAGGTATAGCATTTACATCAAGCACATCATAAGGCTTCCCATAAATCTTCTTATAATTAGAGATGATATCCTTCCTCCTAGCCCAGTCTGGAAGCCTGGATAGGGAGGATTCGACGAGCACTAGCGTTATCATTCCCATCACACGAGTGGTCAAGCTTAAATATATGTAACTCGATTATGCCAGGCGGCCGTAGTCTAGCCTGGACAGGATGGGGGCCTGCCACGTCCCAGACCCGGGTTCAAATCCCGGCGGCCGCATCACCTCACCTATACCTTGACAGTAAAACTTTCATTCCCATCCGGATTTCTTACGACAAGTTATCACATATTTAATCTCAGTACCCCGTTCCTCTATGCATAGGTCCGTCTTGGTCCTCTTGTTATTCTCATTGATCATACCCCTAGCCATTGGTGAAGTCAATAAATGTTTAGGGAATAGGTGCTCCGGAAGCATAAGCCTGCATGCGAACGTTCCTGCAGCAGTGAAGCCCGGGCAACGTATAGATGTTTCAGCTAGTGTTGATGGAAGCTGCGAATGTGGGGGCAGCTGCAGCATCAGTGTGAGCGCGACCAACGGTGATTGTCAGACCTCGAAGGAGTATTGCACTAGGAGCGGTTATTGTACAGTGAGCGACGTACCCGGGGGCAAGTTCAAGATCCGTGTTTCAGGCGAGATCAGCGGGCCGGCATGTTATCCAGGTGATATTCCGGGTAGCACGGGTCCTCTGGAAAAATACTCCTCCGAAGCTTATATAGTGAGCATCCCCGACTTCTCAGCATCAGCTAATCCAACGGCTTTGCCCAAGCAAGGCTCCGTAACAATAACGGCTAGCGGTTTAAGTGTTATAGATGATAGCTACGGCAGCCTCAGCGTTATAGCTGGCTTCAACGGGAACAGCTACACCTTAGCTAAAACCGGAGCTGGAAGCTTCAGCAGCACGATAAATTACGATATGAGGAACAAACCCGCAGGAATAATGCAGATAACTGTTACAGCCACCAAAACATATTCAGGTGTTTCGGACTCTAAGAGTAAGAGCATAAGCGTCACGCTTCTGGGTTCACCGCCTTCAATAAGCGTAAACGCGCCTAACGAAGTGAAAAGAGGGGACGCTATAACGGTAACTATAGATGAGGCCGATGGTGATACAGTCACAGCTACGCTAAATATAGGCGATAAGAGTTACTCTTTAAGCAGGGGGAGCAATTCAGTAACTATAGATCTGCCTAAGGGGGAGTATACAGCCTCAGTTCAAGCGAGCGACGTGGATGGGAGCTCTAGCAAGAGCTTCAGCATAAAAGTGAGAGGCTCGCCACCCTCGGTTACGATAGATGCTCCTAATGAAATGAAGAGAGGCGACAGTTTTACCGTTACTGTAGAGGAGGAGGATGGGGATAGCGTTACGGGTAGCGTAGCTATAGG